>Ga0210057_1000106_pt1 | contig 164556 bp, 146 predicted proteins | sample CryGeyCG2114_010_2_FD_183968 | JGI IMG/M metagenome (GOLD analysis project Ga0210057, IMG submission 183968) | Groundwater microbial communities from aquifer - Crystal Geyser CG10_big_fil_rev_8/21/14_0.10 (SPAdes) (version 2) | ecosystem: Environmental > Aquatic > Deep subsurface > Groundwater...
GTGAGATACAAACGATCCTCATAGGCGTAGGAGGTGTATGAATACGTTTCTCCGGAGTCTGATGTATAGAAATACGTTTCTCGACTGACGGAAACTCCTCCATCTTGATAATTCCAATCATTATCTCGTTCAGCCGTCGTATAGGTATCTCCTTCTGGAAGCCATTCGTAACTGTCGTCAGTAGTATCATCTGCCGTTCCCCCATCTTCATAATACTTACTCGTTCGATACCAACGACATCCCGCATTATCGTCATCACACACACTGTAATCAACGGTGTTTACGAGGAAATCTCCTGCGTCACCCGTCTCGGTATTTTGAAATGAAAGACAGGTCGCATATTCCTCTGGACACTCATCTCCACGGAATCGCCACACATTCTTTTCTTGAACGCAGTACCCGTATCCATCTACGCAATTCCCATCGTTATCCTCTCCAATACAACTTGGTGCATCTACACAGGTGCTATTTCGTCCTGGGCTTAGTGTTGATAATCGTACCTCTCCATTCGCAATCGCGCGACACTGGGAATCTGGATACTTCAGCACCCAATTTGGATCAATAAGATGGCACCACTTGGACGATGAATCAGAGGCACCTGAAGGACCAATGGTTCCGTCTTCTGTACAATCATTAAATCCATCAATCACTTCCTGAAGCGTTGCCGGATTTCCTTCGCTATTACGCAACGCCGCAAGTTCCCATCCAATTGGAAGCACACGTGCTTTTCGCAGTTTCACCACGTTTCCATAACAATACCCATAGGTATAACAAAAGGGATCTTGGTTTGCTGGCTCATTTTCCGGTGAAATAAGTGGCCAATCTCCATTCAATAATCCTTCATCAATAGCCTCTTGAACCGTAATAGCCGTCCCCGCATTTCCACGACTTACCGCCGCTAAAAAGTTCACGTCCATGACACAGTTGTTAAGCCCACGATTTGTTACTCCTTCAGCCGTACACACCACAAACTCAGAAAGCGCATTGTACTCAGCGGTAGCAATCGGGTTCGTGGCAATAATCGAGGCAAAACGCTGCTGGGCAGACGACTTATCTCCACCCCCAACGGCTTCAAGATCAAATGGATCTGGAAGAGGATCTGTTTCAAACAACCCCGTGTAAATACGACCCATGAGTTGAGACAAGAGGGTGTTTGTGAATGTTGATGCGGTGGAAAGAGCGAGTCCTCCGATCAATTCTCCTGCATTCACCAACTCTCCTACCTGAATCTTTGACTGGTCCCCATTTACCTCTTTCAGTTTTGATTCAAAGTCACCCTGCAAGGTTTCAGATGGCGTCTTGACGTTTCCGGTAATAAAATCGGTAACCGGTCTATATTCCCGTTCGTTTTGTTGAAGGAACTGGAGAAGCTGTTGTTCATGAATCTTTTGATCAATCGCAATATTGATTCGCAGAGTCGCAGAAAGTTCATTCTTTCCAGGCTTGAGAGATTCTGCAAATTTACTCAAAATGGCATCATTAATGGCATCAGGATCGGTAAATGTTTGTTTTAAATTCGCGAACATGCCCGACCAATTCTTCCCCACTTCCAAAATGTCACATTTTGGAGCCGTTGGTTGATACTGTTGATACTTTTGTTTGATACCAATCGCTAACGCGAGGTTCAAAAGATCACTCGATGGAGCACAGAGATTAAATTCGATCCCTAGTTCCTCTGTGGTAAGTTCTGACAGCATTCCCACAGCCTCTCCTGCCACCTCAAGACCAAGTTGTGCAAATGCTTCTGCTGGTTCTTGCTGATAAAACAAAGACTCTTCACCAGGACCCCCTGAGGCAATCGCCACTGCAGCTTCATACGCCAATCGGTTCAAGACGAACTGTGACAAGTTCAACAATGCCTGAATAAGCGCAATACGAAACGCTGGAGAGACAATCTTTCCACCAACAACATTCAAACTTTCTTTAATACCTGTCGCAGGACACACAGCCGGAGTTGCACCCGCCGTGAGACAAGATCCCTCTGCCGCTCCAGCCGCTGCCTCTCCTCCAGCAAAAATGGCTTCCGTATCCGTCGCGTACACGGGATTCTGAACTCCGAACAATCCGATTGAAATGATTCCCAGGACAAATATCGAAAAAAAACCGCCACTGATCCATCGTTTTGTTGTGTCAGACATGTGTGTCATATTGATCTACTCTGTTGGGGTAACAAAATCTTGAAGAGCTCCCTCAAGGGAAGCTTCATCTAACGCTCCATAAAAAAATGCCTCGAGCGTCTCATCATCGATGAGACTTAGTTCTTCCTCTGTCATTCCAGATTCAATCAGAGCGGATCGAATCTGTTCAATCGTTGCTTGCTTAAAGAATGCTTCAACATCTGCCTCAGAGGTAAACTCAACGGATCCAGCTTCAAGGAGTTCGCTCACACCCAATCCTTCAATGAACGCATCCGCTGGATTTGTCTCTGCTACTTCTTCCCCAACCGTACTGACAGAAAATCCACAGGTCTTCCCGATCGGACAGTTTGGATTATTCCCTGAAAAAACTTCTTGTTGATCACTATACCCATCAGAATCTGAATCCACGATGTACGGACTGGTTTTGTACACATAGAGCTCGTCATAATCCACAAGCCCATCTCCATCCGTGTCTTTTGTTTTTGAGGCTTCAAGTTCCTGCTCGTCTCGCTGATCCTGTGTGAGATATTCCTCTCCCGTATAGTACTGAGCAATCTGTTGTTCAATCGGTCGTGTAAGACTTGCTCCAAACGACTGAGCCCCAAACGCAACTCCACCTAATCCAAGAAATAACAAAAGCGCAAAAGCAACCTTTTGCTCCACCGTAAGGGTTGAGGGTGGCTTAGAACGGAACCGTTGAATAGCCATAATCAATTCTTCCCCCATTATAGCAAAACACCTGAGGTTCACCCAGGTGTTTTGTGTTCTATTCTTCTAGCTTGTGGGTAAGTTCAACCCAGTTTTCTATGGTAAGCGCCTCTGCTCGGATCTGAGGATCGAGATTTAGTTCAGAAAGGGTCTTTTTCATACGCTCAGAATCTAACCCAGGAAGGTGTTTCAGTAATCCATGCAATTGTTTCCTTCTAGAAGAAAACCCTATTTTTGCGAGACGAATCGCCTGTTCAGGATCAATTCCCCATCGCTCCAACGGATCTAAAAGATCTAATCGAACCACGGCAGAATCCACTTTCGGCATTGGACGAAACGCCCCTGCTGGGACCTTGGACACACGACGACATTGCGCATAGAACTGGCACATGATCGAGAGAAGACTCATGTGTGGAGGTGTCGCTGTGATTCGATCAGCCACTTCTTTCTGAACCATGAGCACCATACGAGTCGGTTTCGGTTCTTTTGTCAAAAACCGACGGAGGATATCTGACGTAATGTTATACGGAATATTTGCGACGAGTTTGTACTCCTGAGTCGGGAAGATCATCTCAGAAGAGAGGATATCCCCGTGAATCAACTCGATGCGATCTTCAAATTCTTCCCGAAGTGGTTTGATTAACGTCTCGTCCGCCTCGATCGCCACGACGTGTGCCCCGGCATCCAAAAGAGCTCGAGTCAACACGCCGGTTCCTGGACCAATCTCGAGAACCGTCTCTCCTGGAACAATCTCAGAAGCCTTCACAATCTTTTCGACAACGCTCTCATCGACGAGCCAATTTTGACCAAACGACTTTTTTGCACGTGGCATCATACGTCAATTTCAATAGACCCCTGTCTCAATACTTCTGGATACCCATAATCATCAACAGAAACGATCGTCGATGGAATTTCTGGATCTAATGCCCCCCCATCAACATACCCATCCGGTTGTATGTCCTGATGCGAAAACTGCTTCTGCACAGACGCAACGGAATAACATACCGGTTCACCGCTCACATTTGCTGAGGTGGACACAATAGGACCTCCAATACCGGACGATAAAGCCATCGCAATAGGATGTGACGAAACGCGCACGGCAATCGTTCCGTCTCTCACAATACCAGGAGCAAAACCTCTATAAAGAACTGGGAGAACCAGTGTGAGTGGGCCTGGCCAATACGTATCAGCAAGACGCATAAGACCTCTTGGAATCCCCGCAATACGTTCTACCATTTCACGATCACTCGCAATCAATGGAAATGTCTTCTCTTGAGAACGACCCTTCAATTGTGTTACGCGCGCGACCGCCTTCGGATTCATCGCGTCCGCTGCTAATCCATAAGCCGTTTCTGTAGGAAATACAACAACACCCCCCTCTTTCAAAATCGTGATCGCTTGTTCTAACTGATGTGATTGTTCTTCTGAAACCATACAACTGTTTTCTTCAGTCCTTCATCGAGTTTTACCTTTGGTTCCCATCCGAGTGTTTTACGTGCCTTGACCGCACTCAATGCTGACCGAAGCACCTCTCCAGGGGCTGATGGCGCTTTTCGTGCGGGGAGTTCATAGCCTGTGATCTTTTTCATCTTCTTAAAGATGGTATTGATATCTGTTTCTTTCCCTGTCCCAATGTTAAAGGGCCCGATCACCTTTCGATCCATGGCGAGCATATTCGCCCGCACAACATCTTCAACAAACACGAAATCTCGTGTTTGCTTTCCCGTTCCGGTAATCGAAATAGCGTTCCCCTTCAACATCTGTTCGGCAAAAATAGCCACCACTCCCGCTTCTCCTTTTGCATTTTGTCGAGGACCATACACATTCGCATAGCGAAGCGCCACATACGGCACTCCGTGTACGTGGTAGGTATGATTCAAGTACATTTCTCCTGCGAGTTTTGAAATCCCATATGGGGAAATCGGACCCGGAGACGTTTTTTCTGAATACGGCATTCTGGCACCTTCTGGATACATCGGCCCACCGGTTGAGGTATATACAATCTTTTTCACACCAGCCTTTGCTCCCCAATGGGCGATCGTTAATGTCCCAATCGCATTTCGTTGTGCGTCATCAAATGGCTCATCTACGCTTTTACGAAGATTCACTTGTGCCGCCAAATGAAAAATCACATCTGGCTTGATGCGTTTGAGATACGCGGGAAACTGAGGGCTCAGAATCGAGAGTTTTGTGAAATGCGCATTTGGATTCACGTTCTTCGTTGATCCAGAAGAAAGATCATCAACCACATACACTTTAAGTCGACGCCGAATGAGGGCATCCACAATATGAGATCCGATAAATCCGGCCCCCCCCGTCACAAGGGCTGTTTGATATTTTTTCGCCATAGAAACTATTATTCACGATTCGATTCTTCGAAACGATCGACTTGCTCTATTTCATATCGGAGATACGCTTCCATAAACAATTCAAGATCCCCTTCTAGTACCGCTTCGGCATCTGATGTCTCAACGTTCGTTCGATGATCCTTCACCAGTTTGTATGGATGAAGCACATACGACCGAATTTGATTTCCCCATTCTGCTGACTGATACGCTCCTCGCAAAGATGACTTCTTCTGTTCGAGTTCCTTCAACTGAATCTGATGGAGCTTTGACTTAAGCACCTTCATCGCCGTTTCCTTATTCTGCTGTTGAGAACGTTCGTTCTGACACGAAACCGCAATCTTGGTTGGAAGATGCACAATGCGTACCGCGGAATACGTCGTATTCACACTCTGACCTCCTTTTCCACCACTAAGGAACGTATCGATTCGAAGATCCTTTGGGTCGATCTCAATTTCTGTCACATCATCAAGTTCAGGAATGACTTCAACAAGAGCAAACGTCGTGTGTCGCATCTTCTCCGCATCAAACGGACTAATACGTACAAGCCGATGGACTCCCGCCTCGCTCTTCATATACCCAAAGGCCCAACGCCCCTCCACACGAAAGGTAATGCTTTTGAGTCCCACGTCCTCCGCTCGAGATTCTGAAAGAACCGTCACACGCCACCCACGCGCTTCTGCAAATCGCATGTACATCCGCGTGAGCATCTGCGTCCAGTCTTGAGCTTCTGTTCCTCCACTTCCTGCATGAATCGCTACAATCGCTGGGTCCTTATCGTACTCCCCAGAAAAGAGTGTCGCGAACTCCATTTTCAAAAAACGTTTCTCAAGCGCCTCACGTTTTGATTCGATATCCTCTTGAAGACTTTTGTCCTCGAGTTCAGCTAGTTCTCTGAGATCTTTTACGTCTTTTACAACCCCCTCCCATGCGTCAACCTCACTTCGCAATTCTGACGCTTCTTTACTCACCTTCTGTGCCTGATCCTGATTATTCCAAAAATCAGGCTCTGTCATATGCGTCTCTAAAACGGCAATCTGTGTTTTTACCGTATCGAGGTCAAAGCAACCTCCAAGTGTCTTCAATCTTCACTTGGAGGTCTTGGATTGATTTGAGGAGTTCATTCATACACGATCCTAGATCTTAAGGTCCTTTGCGTACTTTCCAAGGAACGGCATTTCCCACATCTTTCCCTGAAGGGCGTTGATCATTCCCAAAATAATAAGAATGAGAAGAGCGAGCGTTCCAAGGGTCCAAACAATCTGGCCTAAGATTGGAATAATGTTTCCGACCCAAAGAACAAGCCACGCAAGTAAAATAACCAGTCCTTGTTTCCCGTGGTGTTGCGCAAAGGCGCTATCTTTTTTTAGCAGGAGCGGAACGAGGCACAAGATTCCCAAATAACCGATCGCGGCAAAAAGACGGTCATCTGGTAAATCACCTTGTGGAGGAATGTACTCTGTTTCTTTTGTATTCATAGTGGCTCTATGGTAGCAGATTCTAAGCTTTCTCAAAAGCAAATCGAGGGGTTCCCCTCTCGATTTTTTCAATAAAGTCGGTGGCTGGGCCACCGACTTTATTGAATTTTTTAAAACGACTAATACATGCCTCCCATTCCTCCTCCTGGCATGCCTCCCATGGCAGGAGATTCCTCCTTCTTTGGAAGGTCGGTAATAGCACATTCCGTTGTTAAAATCATGATGGCGATTGATGCCGCATTCTGAAGAGCAGTACGCGTCACCTTCGCTGGGTCGATCACTCCCGCAACAAGAAGATCTTCATATTCATCTTTTGCTGCGTTGTATCCCATCCCTCCTGTTTCCGCTTTCACTTTCTCCGCAACCACAGAACCGTCCTTCCCCGCATTCTGAGCAATCATTCGAAGAGGCTCTTCAAGAGCTCGACGGAGAATATCGATTCCGACACGTTCCTCTCCTTCAACTGAAACTTGATCAAGAGCTGAGAGCGCACGGATAAGTGCCACTCCTCCTCCAGGAACAATCCCTTCCTCCACGGCTGCCTTTGTCGCGGCAACAGCGTCAACGATACGATCTTTCTTTTCTTTCATTTCGGTCTCGGTAGCAGCTCCCACACGAATAATCGCCACGCCTCCAGAAAGTTTTGCAATCCGTTCTTGCATTTTTTCCTTCTCGAAGTCGGAATCTGACTGCTCAAGCTGACTCAAGATCTGATCGACACGCGTAGAAATGGAAGCCTTGTCGCCATGGCCTTCCACAATCGTTGTATGATCTTTGTCAGAAAGTACTTTTCGAGCTTGCCCAAGATCGCTCAACTCTGCCGTCTCAAGTTTCAAACCAACTTCGTCTGAAATAACCTTTCCTCCTGTCAGAACGGCAATGTCTTCCAGCATCGCCTTACGACGATCTCCGAATCCAGGAGCCTTAATGGCAAGAGTCGAAAACGCTCCACGAAGCTTATTCACCACAAGCGTTGTCAGAGCTTCTCCATCAACATCCTCACAAATAATCACTAATTCCTTTTTCCCTGCGGCCGCAACTTTTTCAAGAAGAGGGACAATATCCTGCACGGAACTAATTTTTTGGTCGGCAATAAGGATATAGGCATCCTGATACTCCGCCTCCATGCGTTCTGGATTCGTGACCATGTAGTGAGAAACGTATCCTCGATCAAACTGCATGCCTTCAACCACCTCCACATCCACCCCAAACGACTGAGATTCTTCTACCGTAATCACTCCATTATTTCCAACCTTCTCCATCGCTTTGGCAATCATCGCTCCAATCTCAGGATCATTTGCAGAGATGCTCGCAACCTTCTCAATCTCTTCCCCTTTGATCGGTGTGGCAATCTTGTTCTGGATTTCGTGCACCAATGCATCGACCCCCTTCTCGATCCCACGACGTAACACCTGTGGATTTGTTCCAGCGGTCACATTTCGCAATCCTTCTGCGACAATCGCCTGTGCCAAAACCGTAGCCGTGGTCGTTCCGTCTCCTGCGACATCGTTTGTCTTGCTGGCGACTTCTTTAACAAGTTCCGCCCCAAGATTCTCGAACTTATCTTCAAGTTCGATTTCTTTGGCAACGGTCACTCCATCTTTTGTAATCGTCGGTGCTCCATACCCACGGTCAATCACGACATTCCGTCCTTTTGGACCGAGCGTCACTTTGACCGCATTAGCGAGCTTATCAACACCACGCTTTAATGAGGCGCGTGCATCTTCGTTAAATGAAATTTGTTTTGCCATATATAGTTGGTTACTCAATTATCGCCATCACATCCTCCATACGAATGACGAGATATTCATCTCCGTCTATTTTAACTTCATCTGGAGCATACTTCTTAAAGAGCACTTGGTTTCCAATCGCTACGTCCATGCTCGATCGTTTTCCTCCATCAAGCTCACGTCCAGGGCCAATGGCAATAACCTCTCCGCGCTCAGAACGCTCTTTATCAACCGTGTCTGGAATGATGATTCCTGACGCAGAAGTTTCTTCACGAGAAACGGCTTTGACGATAATGTGATCGCCTACGGGTGTCAGTTTCATAAGAATTTGAGTGGTTAAAAATAAGATGAGAAAAAATGACGCTAGCAGTCTCGCTATGAGAGTGCTAACGACATCATTTTGATCAAAGTTGAATCGTCTGTCAAGCCTCACTCCCCCATTTCACCATTGTGCCAAACGCAAGAGCTCCTAATGCCATTCCAGGCCAAAACGTCCAAAGATAATGATCGAACAAACCAATCACAAGAAAACTTGCTCCAATCGTCAAGGCAAAGAGGCCATTTGCTGACCGTCGTCTCGCATGGACGACCATATCCATTTGGTACAACCAATAAAAAAGCATAACGAATCCCACAATTCCAAGCTCTGCAAGAATGAGAAGGAACGTGTTATGAATAGGTTGATACGACCAAACAGGATGATCTGGATCAAGAGATGCCAGCGTAAACGTATAGGCATTTGGTCCCACCCCTAAAAGTGGCGCCTCCCAAAAAATATCTCCAAAGGTTTGATATTGACTCGCCCGCTCTTCAATCGAAATCGCCTCAATGCGGATCGTAGGATTAAACCGAGAAATTACTTGCGAATGAAAAACACCAAGGGTTACAAGAATCGAGGCAAGACCCAAGATCATCATCGGAAACGCTCGTCGTGGCGGGATTTTTTTCTGCCAAAACATCATTCCCATAAGCAAGAAGAATGCCGTGAACAGTCCAAGCCAGGCAGAACGTGAAAACGTCACAATCAGCGTTGCTCCCAAAGCAACTGACCCAAGAATGCCAACGATACGATGAGTAAAGCGCTCAACAAATCGTGAAAGCCAGACAAGAGCGATGATCCCAAAAGCCACATACCCTCCAAAAATATTTGGATGGGGAAATGTTCCGTACGCTCTGAGCATTCTGCCGGATACCGTCTCTACAACCGCCACACCAGGAGTTACAGCATCTTTTGAGGCCACACCCAATGCCGTGGATGCTTGGCTTGACCCATAAAGAACTTGAACCCATCCAAGGAGGATAGGAACCATGAGACCAAGGAGAAAGATAGACAACACCTGCTTGATATTCGTTCGCTCATCGGTAATGAGAAAGAAGAACATTCCTGCGGAAACCATATGAATCATATGGAACCACCCGACTCCTACGATCCCGCTAAAACTCAGAGAAAAAAAGGCGACTGCCAAAAAGAAATAGAGTGCTTGCCATGTACGACGAACCAGTCCATGTGTTTGTTGACGACCACGCAGAAGAAACGCAAACGCAATCAGAATCTCAACCACGTAGAGAGAAAACACCCCAAACTGAGAAGGCTCTCCTGAAACAAGAAGTGTTGAAATGATCCACTGTGTTTGCCAAGGTAAAAAAAAGACGGAAAGCAAGAAAAGGATGTTCGCAAATTTTGGAATCATACGTGTCGATCAAGGAGCGATTCAAATGTTTCACGGAACTCTGCCCGACGATCATTCTCATGAAATTTCAACATCTCATCGGTCACCACCACGCGAGAATCAAGATTGGCAATCTCGCGTAAATGCGACGGAAGACGATTTCTTTGAATAAGCCGGTACAACGATTCCCCCACCCTCCACTGGATAGGCAAGCTTGGGAAGCGGAGAGGTTGATGCATAGGATGAAGGGTGCGAGGATGCGCATTTGGAAGGGTGTGCGTCACCCATCGATTCTCCTTACGAAACTGATCAAAATTCTCATCACGATCAAAGACAGGAACAAGAGATCTCACCCAAAACGCCATGTAGTAATCTCGAGGAAGACATAATTCCTCCATGCCCAGCTTCTCTCGCGTCGCAAAAAAACTAAAACAAAATGGATCCTGTGCTTCTTGAGAATTCGTCCCGTGATTTGGTCTATGCCCTGTGAGGAGAAATGGAAGCACAAGCCAAAAACGCGAAGACCAAATAGCTCCCGTTTTGGTTACGACATACAAATCAATATCACTCTGTGGAGTTGTCCCCCACCACGCCATCGTGTTCACCGCCCCCACCGCTCGAACAGCCGGAAGAAGGTAGAAATACTTTGCCACACGACGAAGGAGGACATACTTACGTTCCGCATCTAAAAATCGGATCTGTCGTTCCTGGATAAGAGACCCTATATCCTGTCCTCTGAGCGCATAAAACCCTTCATGAGACTCGAGCTTCATTTTGAGCCATTCACTTTTGTCTAGAACGGTATAGATTTCTGAAAGATCGTACGCCCGTTCCGGAGTCAGGAGCCACTTCCAAATCTCAAACACCGTTAGAGGAGAAGAAAACATCGAAAACCAAAGAATTGTTCGCATGACGGATTGTTCAAGATCAGTCTGTTGCCCCATATGAACGCATCTTACCAGTGCACCCCGCTTTAGGCTTGTGGATGAAAAAAACGGCCCCGAGTGGAGCCGTTTTTCTATTCATTTGAACCTCGGATCTTTGAAAAAACAAACTGTTGCTGAAGGATCGAGACAATATTCACGGTCACCCAATACAAGGTCAATCCCGCTGGCAGAGTGGAACCGATCACAACCGTAATCGCAGGCATAAACATGAGCATAGACTTATTCATGCTCGCCAGCATATTTTCATCCATGGCCCCTTTCTTTCCCTTTACCTGCGTCGGCGGACGACGGTGCATAAGCATCCGTGTCTGCATAAACTGGAAGTATCCTGCAAGAATCGCTAAATAGATACTCGCAACGGAAAGATCAATCACTCCAAAAAATACATGATTAATCTCTCCAGGATTTACCACGAAGCTATACAACTGCTCCAACGTCTCGGCTCCAAACCCGGCAAGCAAGACCTGGTACAACGCAATCAAGATAGGAAGCTGTACAAGCAACGGGAGACAAGACGCCAAGGGGTTCACCTTCTCTGTTTGATACAACTCCATCATGGCCTTCGCCAGTGCTTCTTTATTGTCTGCGTGCGCACTCTTCAATTCCTCGATTTTTGGCTGAAGTTCTTGAAGCGCTTTTTGAGATTTGAGCGACTTACTCATGAACGGCCACAAAACCAATTTAATCAAAATGGTTAGAGCAATAATCGCGAATCCAATATCGACGCCCCCAAAGATGTTATAGAAAAACACCAAGAGGTTAAAAATTGGAACGTATAGAACGTTATGAAATAGCTCCCCCATATCGATTAGTTTTCAGTTTCTTGAATCGCTTCTTCTGTCTGTGGCTCAGCAACGGTCTCCGCCCCTCCCTCTTCTGTTGGTGCGACGGCAGGTTCTTCGGAAGAAATTGTTTCTGTCTCTTCTTTTGCTTCTTCGTCTCCTGAGATATTAATCTTCCAACCCGTAATCTTTGCTGCGAGACGCACGTTCTGCCCACCCTTTCCAATCGCCAAAGAAAGCTGATCTTCTTTTACTTTTACGAAGGCAGACTTCTCTTCTTCCTGAAGGACGAGGGAAGTAATTTTTGCCGGAGAAAGCGCATTACTGATGAAAACAGATGGATCTTCGCTCCACTCAATAATATCAATCTTCTCTCCACCAAGTTCCGCAATAATTGTCTGAATACGTGTCCCACGCTGGCCAATACAAGCTCCAATAGGATCGATATTTTGATCTGAAGTCGAGACCGCAACCTTTGAACGTGAGCCTGCTTCTCGAGCAATCCCCTTGATCTGAACAAGGCCTTCCCCAATTTCTGGAATCTCGAACTCAAACAATGTTTGAACCATTTCCTCCGCCGTGCGAGACACGAGAATCTCTGGGCCTTTTGTCGTGAGTCCCACCTGACGAACAAACACTTTGATCCGATCCCCTGGATTATATCGCTCAGTTGGAATCTGATCCTCTGAACGCATGACTGCGGTTGTGCGACCAAGATCGACAAGAACAATACGACCTTCACGTCGTTGTACGGTCCCGTTCATGATCGTCCCCTCGTGTTCCTTAAACTCGCTGAAGATAATCTCACGTTCTGCCTCACGCAACTTTTGTGTGATCACTTGTTTCGCCGTCATAGCTGCCATACGACCAAATCCTCCTGGGGTAGGCATTTCCGTCCGGATGACATCTCCAAGTTTTGAACCCATTTTCAGAACCTGCGCTTCAGACACCATAATGTCTGTCTTTGGGTTATAGCGCTGACCCATCTCATCCTCAACAGAAATCGCAGGAATACGTTCTCCGTTCTTTCGAGCTTCTTCAATCTGTCGCGCAAACGCTTCTGCACGCTCACGACGTTCTCCTTCAAGTTTCTCAAGTTCTTCAAGATCAATGTCTTCAACGACCGTCTTCACATCAAAAATACGTGACTCAGCCGTTGCTGGATCGAATTCAACCTCGATATTACTATTCTTATCACCAAAGTCTTTTCGATAGGCAGCCGCAAGCGCAGACTGAATGGCATCGATAACGGACTCATAGGCGAGACCTTTTTCCTCACAGATTTGGCGAATGGCTTGTTCAATGGGTGATGACATAGATATTCAATTAACAAATGAACCCGTCATATCGACAGGTTCAGGCTCCCCAAGACTACCAAAGAGTCTCCGGAATGTCAATGTTTTTAAGGTGTGTAATCTTCGGAAGTTCTTTCTGATATTCAATCGCGATCACATCAATCCGCCACGAAGACGCACAAAGATGTTTTTCTTGCAGATACACTTCTGCCACATGAAGAATGTGACGAATTTTTTCCTCTGTCACGGAGTCCTCTGGATATCCAAATACGGGAGTTCTGCGCGTTTTTACTTCAACAAAAACGACCTCTTCACCATCCTGGCAAATAAGGTCGATCTCTCCAAATGATTTTTTATACTGTTTTTCGAGAATCAACAAGCCTTGTGAGGTCAAAAAATCTCCGGCGATCTGTTCTCCAACATCTCCAATCCTCCTCCGATCATGCATACTATCGTCGACGTTTCTTTTTGGGTTTTGGTTTTGGAAGATACTTTGCTCGAGCTCGAAGGGATTCTGAACGAGCCTTCATGTCTGGAATATCTCGCTTCACATAACGAACGATACGCACACTCCAAACAACGACAGCGATCACCCAAATAACATACCAGAAACGAGCTCCGAACAATTCAATCTGTTCAAAACTGAAAAAGAATAAAATCAATCCAAGTACTCCCATGGTCACTAATAGCGTGGAAATTCGATTTCCAATTTCACGCACATAGCGATCATCCCCTTTTCGATCAGCGACAATGCGACCAACGATTCCAAAGACAAGAACCCCAATAAAAAGGACAAAAATCAGATTTCCGATAAGTCCTCCAACCTCTGGAGGAGCCATGGTGAACCAATAAGACGGTTGAAACAATGATGACATACGATACAAGATAATTGATGTGCCGAAAGGTTAGCAAAGACAACCGGGCAAATCAAGCGCCTCTTTGAAGAACGCGTCCCCAGTGATGCTCGCCTGCATCAAATCGATCGATCGTCTTGAACCCCACTTTTGTGGCCTCTGCCTCAAACCAGAGCGGATCCACGATGTCTTCTTTCGCGACAAACATTTTTTGAGCGCTCGGTTTCCAGTCAACAACCAGCAACGTTCCTCCTGAAACAAGAAGTCGTCTTGCCTCACGCAAAGGCTCAGATCCTTTTTTTAGCTGATGCCCCATATTCACAAGAGACACCACCTGAAGAGAGCCTGGAGTGATCTTCACTCCGCCTGGACGCTCAATATCTCCCCACACCATATTCAGATGCGTGATCCCCGCCTCTCGCGCGCGCGAACGAATGGCCTCTAGGGCACTCTTCATGATATCGACGGCAAAGACCGTTCCATTCTCCCCCACCAATTTTACGGCGGGAAAAATAAAATGTCCTAACGCTCCAGCCCCAAGGTCTGCATAGCTCATTCCGTCCTTAAGTCCAGCATGGGTAAGACTCACGTACGGATCAAGCAACGCTCGTCCTGTTGCAATCACCATAAAAAAGATTAATCGCTTGTATGAGTTAAAATTCCAGCGAGATCTTCAAGGATCCCAGAAATAATATTTGTCGAGATAAAGATCCCAAGGAATACCACCGCCACTCCAAGAAGTTTATAAAAAAATCTTGATCCCCCCGCACCAAATTTCTCTTCAGCAAATGGCACGCTTCCAAACCAGGACAGGACGACGTCAGTTTTTTTCACCATAAAGAAACCCACAACCATGATGGCAAGCCCTAAAGGAATTCGTATAAATGGAGACATAACCCTTCTATGTTATCACAGAAGACTTGCCAAGACATCAGAAATTCGATAGCATTTCGAAAGTCCGCACCTCATAGATGTACGGGCGTTTAGCTCAGTTGGTTAGAGCGTCTCGTTTACACCGAGAAGGCCGGGGGTTCGAGCCCCTCAACGCCCACCAAAAAACACCAGGAATTCCTGGTGTTTTTTGTATCATCAGACCTACTTTATCGTTAGAAAGACTATCCCGGTTGTCGTATTTAGGTTGATCGAGTCATTATGTTCGCGAGCATAAAATGACTTCACTATGTACATCACCTTGACCTGCTCTGTCTCCAGGTACAAAACAACTTCATCATCCAATCCTTTGTCCGCCTCATCTTGAAGAATCTCTTTCAATGAAATGCTTCCAACCCATGTTTCGTCTAGATACATCTCGATCTCTTGCTGTTCTGCATTCAGATCAAACATGAATATCTTGTCATCAATTTGATATGTTTCGTTTCCAGATCTTCCAATCTCAAAAAAGTATTCGTATCCAGAGGTCTTCCCAGCCAGAGAATCATTCGTATGACCATAATCGATTCGTGTCGATGCAGACGGTCTTACAGGATAGGTTGGATACGTGAGTCCAAATCCATGCTCCAACATGTACTCCCCTTGTTCCCATGTCTCTAGTCCTGACAAATCTACTTCTTCGTCTAGCCAACCTTGCACAGAAGCCATAGCGTTTCTATCTTCAAGAAAATTCAGGACCGCACGGACTTGAGAAAAATCTTCCTCTGACATTTTAATCTCTGAGACAACATATTTTCCCTCTTGAAAACGCCCGTTCTGTTCCAAGATCGACTCAAGTCGATCTACTTGTGAACGAATCGCTGTTGAGAATGCCCCCCATGGACCGACAGACGTCACAAAGATCATCACAACCAGACTCACCGGAATGACCCGGAGATCTTTTACGTTGCGTATCAGGAGATAGAGGCTTACGCCAATCAGCCACAGCCCAAAGATAAACACGAAGTAGCGATTCTCTGTCACTCCATACTCAGAAACACGAAACCAAAGTGACCAAAAGAGCATAAACGCTTGAGGAATCATCGCAACGCAGAGTGCTATGCCTGCATACCTAATCCAACGCACCTGCTCACGGAGCGGAAACAACGTAATATACGTCAATAACCCTACCGCAGAAAAACCAAGAATAATGTATGCGAGTTGCCCTTGTGGCCATTCTCCCGTGAGAAGAATCTTGGCCGTATACACATACAAAATCACGAAATAGACCAACACTAACGGAACAAGGACAAATTGAGAAAACAACCGAACTTCTTTTGGATACGACGCCTTCTCCAGGGCATCTATTGCCTTTGGCAGGCGACTCAAAAAGAAGGTTGTACAAAAGAGACCAACAATCACCACCCAAATTTCTGAATATCTCTCAGGGGGAATTTCTAGATCAAACAAGGTATCCGTCGCAAATAGCGCGGCAAAAATTCCAAACTGAATCGCAAGTGCCCAGACCCATGTGAGAAATGTCGAAAACACGAGTCGTCGACAAAATTCCCAAAACCGCAATACGGCTTGTGCCCCAGACTCACGGACAAATAGGATGAACGTCACCGTCAAAACCGAGGCGACCACCCACATGCCATGACGGATATAAAAGATCATCGCGTCTGGAGCGTCTATCTCTGGGAGAAATGTGTAGTACCCGGACATAAGGGCAATCAATACGATCGCTCCAAACCAAGACCACTCCTTTCTCCATCCCATCGCCTCGACAAATAACGTCACGATCACGGATACTGGCACCGTAAGCGCTAATGTGAAAAGCAGACGCATGGAGATTGGATCATCCTCAACATGAACGAGTCTCACACCAATAGCCGTTCCTATACCACAAAGCGTAATCGTGAATGGAAAGCGCACCATTACACGCTTTAACCCTTCAAAAATTGAAGAAAACGAAAGAATACTCAGTTTCATATGCCATTATCTTACAGAGTACAGGTCCCTTTGTCACATCACACAAAACAAAAGACACGCTCATTGAGCCTGTCTTTTGTGGTGCGCGAGAGAGGACTTGAACCTCCACGGCCTTACGGCCACCAGCCCCTCAAGCTGGCGTGTCTACCATTTCACCACCCGCGCGTATCCTTTTTTCCGAGAGGATCATACAAGATCCTCCCGAAAAGATCAATCCTCCCATCAAAACAGTCGATCTTTCCCTGCAATCACTTTAAGAAGCAATGGCTCAATCCCAATATCAAACCGCGTCGATTTCATCTCTTCTCCATCTACAAATAATGAAATTGGCTTATCACTTCGAATTGCCATCGAAGAAAGCGGAAGAATACTTTCCTGTAATTGTGTCTGACCAAAAATCCCCCAACCTTTTTTCACTGCTGCCCGAATGACCGCTTCAAACCGTCCATCCCGCGGATCCGTCACGTCCGTCAAATTTCGAATCTCCAATGTCGCTTGGCGCACGACAGATGTCACACGAAACTTATCTTCGCAGGTAATCTCTGCATGAAAATTTGGCATGGATAAGCCGGTGACAAATCGACGTCCATTCACCGTACCCACATCAATCTTCTCCACACGTCGAGCAGAAAGGATATCGCATGCCGCAACCCCTTCAGGAATTCCCATCATGCGTGCCAATTCATTTCCAGGCCCAATAGGAATAATTCCAAGAACCACGTCGCTATCGGCAACAACATCAATAACCTTCCGGATGGTCTCATCATTTCCAACCACCACAATCGTTGAAACCCCGTGATCGATTTCATCTCGAATCATCTCTTCCGCATTTCGAAACAAAGCCAGACGAGAAACCTTTCCCGCTATCCCAAGGTCTGTTAAACGATTCTCGATCTTTAAAAGTTCTCGTTCAAACCGCTTGTTCTCTTGGATGTACTCATCGTAGAGATAACAATACATACACGCTTATTCTCCTGCATCCTCCTGGGGAGTTACTTCAGTTCCTTTACGTCCTCGAGAGACAGGTGTTCCATCCTCCATGCTAATACGTCCATTCATACGTGCTCCAGAAGCAATCGAAATTCGACCTGTCACAATATCTCCCGTGACATGTGAGGTCGAAAGAAGCTCAAGCATTTCTCCAACCATCACGTTGCCGACGACCTCTCCTGCAATCACCGCACTTTCCGCTTTCACATCTGCATGAATTTTTGCCGCTTCTCCCACATGCAGAACACTTTGTGTCTCCACAGAACCAACGACTTCTCCATCAATCACAACATCTCCTTGTGATCGAAAATCTCCCTCAACACGAACTCCTTGGGCAATGATTGTCTCATTCCCTGTTGAACTTGGCATAACAGTCTTACTTTTATCCTTAAACATAGATGGTTATTGGATCTTATCAGTTAGAACGCTCTGGTCAAATCGTTTATCTACATTTCATCAACCGTTTCAATTCCGAGTATTCCCAACCCATGTTGCAACAAATCTCCCACAGAACGAATTAACGCAAGTCGCTCAGACAAGTCACGCCCTTCCTGTTGAAGAATGGGCTCTCCTGCGTAGAATTCAGAGAATGCTTTTGCAAGCTGGAAAAGAAACTGAGAGAGAATGGCTGGTTGAAGTTTTTGGATGGTATCAAAGAGCACCTCTGGATACGTTGCGAGCATCATAATAAGTTGATGCTCAGAAGCAGATGTAAGCGTTTCTGCAGACCAGGAAGGTTTTTTTCTTCCTGCTTTCTTCAACAGACTCTGGATACGCGCATACATATAGAGCAAGTACGGACCTGTATACCCCTCAAACGAAAGGGCGTCCTTAAGGTTAAAGACGATCTTCTTTCCATTGTCTTGTTTAAGCATGCCAAAACGCATCGCAGAAAACGCAACCGCTCGTACCACCTTGTCGATTTTTTTCTCAGACCAATCCTCATGTCGTGCGTGTGTCTCTCGACGGGCTTCTTCAAACAGTTCATCTCGCAAATCTTCATAGCGGATAACATTCCCAGTGCGTGCAGCCATGGCTCCCCCTTCGAGTGTCACAAACTCATACGAGAGATGTTGAAGTTCACGCTCGAAGCCCATGAGTTCCAGTGTCGCGAACAATTGTTGCAACGCATGGGACTGTCGTTCATCAACCACATAAATAGATCGTGTGGGGTGATAATCTTCTTCCTTCTTCAGCGCAAGTCCAAGATCCTTTGCATTGTACAAGAGGCGTCCATCAGACTTGATCAGGAGATTGACTCCTAAATTCTGATCTTCAAGATCCACAATCCATGCTCCTTCTGATTGCTTTACAATCTCTTTCTTAATGAGATCGTCAATGATCTTTTTTGTTTTGCCAATCACTTCACTTTCGAAATACCAGTGATCAAGGGTGAGTCCAAGTTCTTCATACACCTGCTTGAGATACTCAATAGACCAGCCCCGTGTCTCCTTCCATAGCGCAATCTCGTCTCCGCGTTGATCCTCAAGATGCTGAAAGACTTCTGAAACCTGCACCGAAAATGAAGGTTGTTCTTTGATCTTCGTCGTCGCTTCGACATACACGTCACGCAAAAAACCAATCCGATCAGCTTCTGAAACTTCTTCTCCTTCATGATAGGTTTTCATGCACCAAACAGATTTCGCCACATGCAACCCAAGATCATTGATATACGCCACGGGGACGACATCATATCCACCTGCTTTCAAAAGATTGACGGCTGTTTGACCAACAAACAGATTGCGGAGGTGACCAATATGAACATCCTTATGCGAATTCAAGTTCGCAAACTCCACCATGATTCGCTTGTCTTCACCCACATCCGACGTTCCATATTCATCGCCTAATTCGTGCATCTCCTTCATCACCGCCTCCCCCAACGCACGTGTATCGTAGGTAAAATTCACATACGGACCAACCGCTTTTACCTTAGCAATATATCCTTTTGGACCAATGGAAGCCGAAAGCTCCACAGCAATCTCATTTGGGTTTCTCTTTAATTTTGATGCGAGCGTAAAGCACGGAAATGCTAAATCCCCCATCTGGGCATCCGGAGGTATTTCGAAATCTTCCAGAACCGGCACAAAGCCGTGTGGGGCTGCTTGCTTAATCGCTTGAAGCACTTGAGTTTTTGCGTCTTGTATAACGTACATACCTATCTATCCAGAAGTTAACTGCTGTGTAAGAGTTTGCGCCTTTTTCTGAGCCTCTTCAAGATTTTGTCTCATATCAGCCACCACCTGCTCAGGCGCTTTTGACGTAAACGCTTCATTTGCAAGCTTTCCTTCAAGACGTTTGATGTACGCAACCGTCTCTTCGTATTGCACTGAAAGTTTTGCCCGCTCAGCTTCTTGGTCGATGATCCCTTCGAGTGAGACAAGAACTTCGATATCTCGAACAATAACAGACGCAAACTCTCCGACAGGTTTTTTATTCGCTTTTGTGAGTTTTCTAACACCAGCAAAAAGCTCAACTAGCTTAGATAGATCATCGGGAATGGCTCCAACGAGTACTACATCAACCTTTTGTTTTAAGGTGAGACCATACTCAGAACGAATATTCCGGATTGCAACTATGACACCCTGAACTTTCTCAAACCAACGTTCTGACTCTGAATGGTAGAAACTTTGTGATACTACTGGCCACTCGTGGACGATCAACATTGTCTCTGGATCAATCTGCTTCCATAATTCTTCGGTCACAAACGGCATGAACGGATGCCAATAAGCTAGCAGTCGCTCAAGAATAAAAAGGAGAATTGAATCTGTTGATTCATCTTTTTGTACCTTAGCCACTTCCAAATACCAATCAGCAAATTTACCCCAAGTGAAATCACGCAACTTCTCTCCTGCTTGAGAGAACTCATAAGCTTCGAGATGATTCGTAACATCCACCTGAAGCCTACAAAAATGGGAAAGAATCCAATGATCCGCAAGCGTCTTTGGTACAATTTCTGATTCAGCGACGTGATGAATCTCCTCCACCTGCATGAACACGAAGCGAGAAATATTCCAGAGCTTGTTGGTGAAGTTTCGATAACCCGCGACCTTCGCCTCGGAAAGTTTCGAGTCGTTCCCTGGTGTGGAACCAATCGTGAGTGAGAGTCGCGTCGCATCCGCACCGTACTCGGCAATCATGTCGAGTGGGTCGATGATGTTGCCAAGCGACTTGCTCATCTTTCGCCCTTGCTCGTCACGCACCAATCCATGCAGATACACCTTCTCAAATGGAATTTGTCCGAGAGTATACGTCGTCATGAGAATCATGCGAGCAACCCAAAAAAACAAAATGTCATAGCCCGTCTCAAGCACCGTCGTTGGATGGAAGGTTTTGAGATCATCGATCTGGTCAGGCCACCCAAGCGTCGAGAATGTCCAAAGCCCAGAAGAAAACCAGGTATCGAGCGTATCGGGGTCTTGTTCCCATCCATCCCCTTCTGGCAAGGTGCCCACAGTAATCTCTTCGCCTCGGTACCACACCGGCACACGATGACCGAACCAAATCTGGCGACTGATATTCCAGTCGCGCAAGTTGTCGATCCAGTGGAAGTAGGTTTTGTTGAAACGATCAGGGATGATTTCGATCTGTCCCTCGCGGACAACCGTCTGCATGAGTTGCTTAAGCGTCACCATGTCTCCCTTCTTCATGTTCGCAAGCTCAGCACCCTTAAACGCAAACGCCTTATTCACATCAATAAACCACTGACGCTTTGGAAGCGGTTCAACCGCTTCGCCACAGCGGTAGCAAACGGATAGGTTGTGCACGTACTCCTCATCAATGTGATCAACCAATCCTTTGGTGGTGAGCTTCTCAACGATTTCCTCTCGAGCTTCGTGCGCATTCTTCCCAGCAAACGATCCAGCTGCGGCTGTGAACTTCCCGTCCTCGCCGATAATCTGCACGACGTCGAATCCGTACTTCTTAGCCAAATCAAAATCGACAAAACTGTGCGCGGGTGTGATGGTCATGGCTCCGGATCCCATTTCCCTATCGGCCGCCTCATCGGCAACCATCTTGGCCATCACGGGTCCTTCAATCCATTCAACCTCAAACTCCTTCCCTACCAGATCCTTGTATCGATCATCTTGAGGATGGACGATAATGATTTTATCGAGGAATTTTGTTTCCGGTCGCGCTGTACCGATGACCACCGGCCCGTATTTGAAGTAATAAAACTTCGACTTATGTTCGCGATATTCCACCTCATCATCGGCGAGCGTCGACTTACAACGCGGACACCAGTTCACCAGACGGTCACCACGATAAATGAGTCCATCGTCGTACATCATCTTGAAAACCGTATTCACGGCACGGTTGCGTGCCTCGTCGAGCGTGTATGCTTCTCGCGACCAATCGAGACTGGCCCCCATCTTCTTTGCTTGATTGACGATGGTGTCATGGGATTCAGACGCAAACGCTTCTACACGCTTCAAAAATTCTTCTCGCCCAAGTTCCTGACGGGGATCTTTCATTCCTTGTGCCATCAGCAACTTCTCAACCTTTGTTTGCGTGGCGATCGCTGCGTGATCCGTTCCCGGAACCCACAATGCTTTGCGCCAACGCATCCGATTGAAGCGGGTCATAATATCCTCAATGGCAAGCATCACCGCATGACCCATGTGAAGAGTTCCTGTGACGTTTGGGGGTGGAAGAACAATCGAAAAGCTTTCTGTTCGCTCACCAGGAAGATTATCGGGATTAAAAAAACCACTCTTTTCCCAAGCGGTATAGATAGCGTCTTCGTATTCTTTGGCTTCGTAGGCCTTAGGGATATCTTGTTTTGCCATATCGCAACGTAGTTTAGGGAAAAACGGGCTATTTTGCAACTATTTTGTGAAAATAGCTCATGACTCAGATAAATTGACAAAATGTCGATTTTGGAACACAATTCGTCCTCGTTCATTTCATCATTCCTGTTCGGAACAAAGGACCTTTCACGGGTTCTGTGTCCCGAGCAGGAACTGTTCGGCCCCATAAACCGGAGGACCAGACATGGAAAAGAACCTGATGTGTGTGATGTGGATGTTGCTGGTCTTCCTGACCGGTTGCGACATCGCGCCGTTCATCGGCGACCTGAAGACTTCGGTCTGTGACTTTGATAAGGACGGACTCGCGCGCAGTAGCGACTACTGTGGCGGTCCGGACTGCGACGACGGCGACCAGGACGTGGGAGAGCCCACCATCTGGTACAACGACGTCGACCAGGACGGCTTCGGCGGTGAGACACAGGAAACTGCGTGCTCGGCCCCCCCGAACTTCGTCGACCACAATGGCGACTGCGACGACACCAGTGAACTCGTCCACCCAGACGCCATCGAAGTCTGCAACGGGTACGACGACAACTGCGACGGCGGGATCGATGACGAGAACATCCCCACCTGGTACGCAGACGTCGACACCGATGGCTACGGCGACCTCGCAAACTCTCAGGAGTCCTGCGACGAGCCCACGGGCTACGTCGACAACAGCGATGACTGCGACGACGGCGATGCGACGGTCAACCCTGAAGGGGTGGAGATCTGTGACGACGGCATCGACCAGGACTGCAACGGCATCATCGACGACGCCGACGGATCTGTCACCTGGTACGCAGACGCGGACGGTGACAGCTACGGCGACCCGGAAAATCTCCTCGCTACGTGCGTGGAGAACCCCGAAGGGTACGTCAGCAACGCCAACGACTGCGACGACAGCGAAGCAGACGTGAACCCCAGCGCCGTCGAGATCTGTGACGATCTCATCGACAACAACTGCAACGGTGAAACCGACACGGACACCGAAGACGTCAACTGGTACGCCGACGTGGACGGTGACGGCTACGGCGACGAGTCGGACAGCCTCGTCGACTGTGCTCCGCCCGAGAGATACGTCGAAGACTTGACCGATTGCGACGATGCCGACGCAGACATCAACCCCGGTGTCGACGAAGTCTGCAACAACGACATCGACGACAACTGCGACGGGTCCCCCAACGCCTGTGACCACGCTGGAACCATCAGCTTCAGTACGGCAGATGGAACCATCGATGGCATGGAGGTGGGTGGATACGCCGGATTTGCGCTCGCAAGCGCCGGTGACTTCAACCTCGATGGCTTCGACGATGTGGTGATGAGTGCCTCACAAGCACACACCGTCTACATCTTCTTCGGCCCCATCACCGGAGCGCTCGACACGGACTCGGCCGACATCACCCTCGAAGGACCTTCGGGTTCCTACGCGGGAATGGCGGTCGCTGGTGCGTGCGATCTCGACGGAGACGGCAACAACACCGACATCCTCGTCGGTGGCCCCTACGACACCGACAACGGAAGCGAAGCCGGTGCCGTCTGGGTCATCTCTGGCCCCATCTCGTCCGGCACCTACTCGCTGGACGCCATCGCAGACGCCAAGTTGACGGGCAGTGCGGGAAGCCGGTTCGGCTCCTCCGTGGACTGCTCCGGTGATAACGATGGGGACGGCAAGGATGACATCCTCGTCGGCGCTCCCAACGATGACGCAACGGCAGAAGATGCCGGCGCGGTCTATCTCGGGATCAGCCCGGTCGCCAGCGGAAGCTCCACGAGCCTCATCTCGCTCCTGGGCGTGACCACTGATGATGCGACAGGCTCCATGGTCACCTTCGCGGACGTGGACGGTGACGGCTATGCCGACGTCGTCATCGGCACCCATCAGGATGACGATGTCGATACCAATGCGGGTGCCATCGCCATCTTCCTGGGACCCCTCACCTCCTCGGCTTCGGTGTCCACCGCGGACATCAAGCTGACTGGCGAAAACACCTCGGACTTCGCGGGACGCACCCTCAAGGCGGGAGACATCGACGGGGACGGCAACGACGACCTGCTCGTTGGCGCCTACCAGTACGACTCCAGCACAGGAGCCTTCTACATCGTCTATGGCGGGGCGACACTCGCGTCCGGATCGCTGAGCACGCACATCAAAGTCACGGGAGAAGCCTCAGGCGACAGCGCAAGCTACGGCCTGGGGGGAATCTGTGACTTCGATAGGGACGGAAGCAACGATCTGTTCATCGGAGCTCGCACCGAGAGCTCATCGGCTTCGCAAGCCGGCGCGCTCTATATCTTCCACGGAGCTCCCACCAGCGGAAGCACGCTCGGCTCAGCATACGCCAAGTTCACCGGCGAAACCGCTGGAGACTACGCTGGAGGTGCTCTCGCCACGATGGACCTCGATGGCGACGGGTTCTGTGACGTCGTCACCAGTGCCTACCTGGGTGACTACACCGGATCGAACACCGGGCGAGTCTACGCCATCTACGGCCTGGGCTACTAGCCTCAGGCTCACGCGCCCCCACGGGCACCCCCCACCCTTTGACAAGCTCAGGGTGGGGATTTTCTTTTCCTTAATTCCCTTGACGCACCTGAAAAAAGCCTGTAAGTTAGCTCCTTACCCGTGCTTGTTGAAGGTAAGTAACATATAATTGAACTTACAAATTGGCATGGCCCTGAAGCAGTCACAACAAGTCCTAGAAGCTATCAAGCGAAGCACTCGCCCACTTATTTGTATTCCCTCTGGTGGTGGTCCTGATGCGTATGCAACGGCTCTGGGTCTTTCGAGTGTTCTCAAGAAACTCGAAAAGGAACCTGTCATTGTCGCTGCGGACGGAAAAGTTCCAAGCAATCTCCAGTTCTTATCCGGACATGGGGACGTTCACACAAAGCTTGAGAATCTCCGACAGTTCGTGATTGAACTCGACGCATCAAAAACAAAAGTCGATAGTCTCACCTATGAACACAAGGGAGAAAAACTCTTTGTCTACCTTTCTCCGAAAAAGGGATTCTGGGATCAAAAAGATGTGCGCACCAGTTCTAGTGGGTATCGATTTGATCTGATTATCTGCATCGGTTCTCCAGACTATGAGTCTTGCGCTCATCTCTATGCGGAAAATCCAGACTTCTTTTTTCGAACACCCGTTATCAATATTGATCACACTCCTGAAAATGAACACTACGGGCAAATCAATGCCGTCGATCTCACAGCAAGTGCGTGTGGTGAAGTCTGTCACGATCTCATTGAAGCTATCGAACCCGGCCTTATTGACGAAGAAGTCGCAACCGCATTCCTCACAGGAATGATTGCAAAAACAAAAAGCTTTCGCACAAGCAACGTCACGCCCAAAACGCTTCAGACGGCTAGCAAGCTTATGGCCAAAGGAGCCAGACGAGATGATATTGTTCAGCGCCTCTATCGAACCCGTTCCGTTCCTACCTTGCGACTTTGGGGTCGCACCCTCGCTCGCTTAAAAGCGGACGAGGAAGCGAAAATGGTTTGGACACTTCTTTCAAAACAAGACTTCTTACATGCAGGAGCCCAAGAAGAAGATCTTCCTGATGTGATCGATGAGCTCATCGCGTCTTCCCCGAATGCCCGGGTGGTTGTCCTTCTCTATGAAAACTCAGAAAACAATATTTGCGTCATTGTCAGAGGAGAACGCCCGATCGATGTCATCGAGCTCTGTAAAGGATTTAATGCTTCGGGAACCCGAGAAGAAGTTCGACTCTGCATCATGAAAAAGAATATCGTCCAAGTCGAAAAAGAACTGATTCCTGCTATACGAAAACAACTTCTAAAAAAATAACAGACTCAAACGAGCCTGTTATTTTTTTAGATCACTATTCAACAACCTCGACCGGAGCATCAGCTTCTGGATCTGATTCCCCTGTTTCATCCGTTACTTCTTCAACGACTTCTCCTGGATCAACATCTACCACTCCGCCCTGACCTCCTTGAATCGGTTCTGGAATACTTGTTGTTGTCTCACCTGCACGCAATCGTGCAAGACGCACGGATGCCACCTCATTCTCTGGATTAATCTTCACAACTTGCTCGATCGCCGAAATCGCTCCTTCGATATTTCCTGAAATTTCATACATTGAGGCGAGATACCAAAGCGCATTTGAATAATTCGGGCTTATTTCCACAATCCGCTCAAGTTCTTGTTGAGCAATAGCATACTCTTCTAATCGAATAAGCATTTGTGTGAGTTGAAAAGAGAGCCCGATATCCGCTGGATTATTATTTCGCAGAGCCACAAGTCTTTCTGTCGCCTGTTCAAGCTTTCCTTGTCGTTCATAGGTCGCTGCCAAGTAGTAATGCGCTGGTAAGTAATCAGACTTCAATTCTGTTGCCTCAAGAAACACTTGTTCTGCTGTCGAAAGAAGGTTTGTTTCTTGCTCAACGGCTTGCTCCGCAAGTTCTGCATCATCCGCTGTTGTGAGGTTTCGCGCTCGATCGGCAACCGTAAGATACACACGACCTAAATCTGTTCGATGGATAGGATTGTTCGGTTCAAGTTGAATCGCGTTGATAAAAGATTGGGCTGCAAGCTCCTCAGCGCCTTGCGCAAAACTCATGAGGTCTCGATAGATGGCCCCACGCACGGCCCAGTTTGAAACATAATTCGGTTCAATAGATGTCGCGCGAGCGGCCGCTTCAACAGAAGCCGTTACGGTATCAACAATCTGCTGTGTTTCCTCAGCTGTTCGTTCTTCTTCTCCCGCTGTGAGGACAATCAGTTCACGCGCTTTCATCAGATAGGCAGAACTAAGATTCCGTTGATACACATCGCTAAATCCATTGAAGGTGACAGCTCGATTCAACTGAGCAATAACCTCATCAACCGTTCCTTCCTCTGACGTATCGATTTCTACCGCTTTAGCAAACGCCACCTCTGCCACATAGCGAGAACCTGTCACAAAGAGAGACACCACGACAACAACGGCCACCATCGCAAACGCAAAGGACGTTGCCAAACCGAGTCGTGGAGATCGAGAAAAATCACTCGTCCACGTTTTTAACGAAACCTGGGATGCGAGCAATCCCGTAAATCCCCAAAGCAAGAACGTCATCGTAAAGTTTGAAGAGTAGAGGATATGTGTCAGGAGAAGAATAGACCATCCTGTAAATATGACGTACGTCATCTTCCACTCCTCGTGGTCACGTTCAAACACCAACCGCCCAATAGCCTTTACCGCAACCCATACCATCAACACGAGCCAGAAAAACGTTCCAACAACACCGAGCGTTCCCAGCGTCGTTATGAGATCACTCTTCGCTCGATCAAAACGCAAAGACCAAAATGGCGAAGTGTTCACTCCTACAGGCTTGAATGCCAAATAATCATACAGATAGGTTCCTGGTCCTGATCCAAACAATAAGTTACTCGTATTTGAGGAAAGAACCTGCTTCGTAATATCCCAACTTGTTCCATAACTTGGAGAAACAACAATGGGGAGATTCAACTTAAGAGGGCTTGGGAAAAAGAGAAAGAGGATACTGAGCCCCAGCACGACAATCGGAAGGGCAAATCTTCGTGGATTAGGAAATTCTTGCGCCTGAATAAAGACGAACGTTCCTAACAAAAGAACGCCAACGATATTAATCACCCAAAAAACCCAAAAGTCTAAAGCCATCAGTCCAACAATATTCACACCTGTCACGAAAACGATCAGCATGCGAAGGAACATTCCGCTTCCTCCCTCTGGAATCACACGATCACGACCCTGATGGGAAACGAGCCACATGGCAAGTCCCACAAACATGATCGTCGTCATAAATGAAACAAATCCATTGATTGTTCCGATCGTATTGAATCCTATGGATTGGGCAAACTCAAATGGAAGATGAAGAATATCAAATATCCCAAGCAGTGCTATGAGACCAGAAAGTGCAGAGGAAAGAAAAAGCGCAAAGAGTACATGACGTTGTACAAGCGTATCTCCAGCCGTATTCATGAGCATGTAAAACAGCACAACGAACAACATCACAGAAAGAAAGCTTGTGTACTCTTGTGACGACTGCCCTACCCAGGTCTGATATCCGGCCAAAGACGTGAGAGAAGCAATAAGAACGGAAACGAAATATAATCCTGGAATGACATTTAACCATCCAGACCTGAAGGTAAATTTCTTGCTTGAAACCATTTGTCCAAGCCAAGCAACCAAACCGACAACCGTGAGCACTACAAAAAGAAGCTGTTTATTGTGTTCAAGAACACTGGTTGTCCAAGGAAGGAAAAAGATTGGGACGAGAAAAAAGAGGAGATATGTCGCCCAACGTGTGATCACCCCAAAGAGAGGCATCTCCTGACCACGACGTGATGATGTTGCAACAGTGGACATAGTAAAAACAATTACTGATTAGATTTGTACTGCTGAATAGCTTGAAGAACTTTTGAATTCTCGGTCATGTTCTCGAAAAAAAGAATATGACTGACATTAATTTCCATTTGGTCCTCTGGACCATGCGCTTCGCTTCCAAGTTTTGTCAGAGAAAGATTTGTTTCTTGATCAACCGCAACTCCTGATTGAAGATAAAAAACATCTCGCAAAATATAAAAATCTTTCCTTGTTTTTTCAAGTTTCCCAAAATACACCTGACCATTATCAAGAAACACGGCTTGATAGTCATCCGAATTTGAACTCACGGAAACATCAGAGACTCCTGCGGAACCATCCATTGATCCCTTATTTTCTTGTGTGTAGTACCAAGCCCCACCTAACAATGCGATAAAAAGAAGAATCGTGATCCACGTCCAAGCCCCAAACCTTCTTTTTCCATTTTCTTGTTGAGGACGACCGATAGGACCGCGACTCATTTTTGATTCAATAGCCATAAAAAATGTAGTAAATACGCTGGTTATCTTACCGGATCAACAAGGGAGTCACAAGTTTAGATGTGGGTAACAAAGAATAAATTAAAAGACGAGACCCCATAGATCTCGTCTTTTCTTGTCCCTATTTAAAGGCTCTCATCAACAATTGGATCCGTGGTCACAGAAGTCTCCTCGACAACAGGCGCTTCGTCAACAACGGGAACTTCCTCTTCAACGACTGTCTCTTCAACAGACTCATCAATAACGACCGGAGGTTCTTCTACGATTCCCTCCTCTTCCACAGGAGGTTCTTCAACACGAGAAGTTTCCTCGACAACAGGCATCTCTTCTACAACAGGAGCAGGAGCAGATGGACCATTTTCACTCGTTACAGAAATTGATACCCATCCATCATTCAAATCTGAAACCGTGACTTGCGCATCCTCAACACCCACCGCAATCCAGTTGAACTCAACCTGTGCGCCAGAAGTTGATGATGGACGGTTGAGGGTAAATCCGGTCTCATCCTCATTGCTGATCCATGCTTCGCGTGCGTCAGCGGAGTTTGATCGTGAGCTAAACGTTACAATTGGCTGGAATTGATAAGGAGTTTCAAAGGTCACACGGACTTGAGTCTCCTCAGAAGCCATGCGGATTCGGCCTGCCATATCATGCGATCCATAAAGATGTTCTGCAATCGTGACGGAACCCTCAAATTGTGCATCGGAAGCCGTAATAGAATCAGCAGAAACCACTTGAACAACCGTATTCGTTCCGCCTTGGAGCGTTGTGCTCTCAGAAATTGGAGAGTACCACATGTTATCGACTTTCACCGTAATCTGACCGGTCCCAGCAGAAAAACTCTCCATCGCCATTCCAATAACAGGTCCCGCCGTCGTTGCCTTCATAGCGTACCCTGGAAGGGTGGCAGAACTAGTCAGGTAATCTCCAATCTGGATGGCTCCATTCTCATCTGAAACATTCACTGGAACTCGTCCGGCAAGAGCGACAAGGGCTGAGAACGTAGATTCCCCTTCTTCTCCAAGAATCAATCCTGGTTGCGTTGTCACAACTCCCATCAACCCTTTTTGATACGCGGAAGTACTTGATTCCACGTGCACAGGTGTTCCACTAGCAACGAGAACGTCACCAGACTCTACGTCCTGTGTCGCAGGGAACCACTCAGCAAGGTCGACTCCTGTTTGTACCCCGCTCTCATCCATCCAACTCAGAAGTCGAGCTTTATCCGTTGCATTTTTTCCTTCACTCATCCACATGGTCGTATCCCCAATCGCCGTTGTAATATCCGCAGCCCCACAATCCAGTTCATCATTTCCCCCATCGGTGTTATCACAATCAAAAACGGTTGCTCCGATATGTTCAATCACCCAAATCTGCCCCATATTATCCCCATCAAAGGCTGTAACCGTTGCGGCGTCCTGTGTGAAAAATGATCCTGTTGCCACACTTGGCGTTGTATCGGTCCCGAGTGCTTCCTGTGTTCCAATATCGAGAATTCCGTCAATTTGTGTATGCCCTGCCGTTGAAACGGAAAAGGCCTGATTGTTTACATTTACGGCAAAATCCCAACCGGTTCCGATACTTACTGCCGTTGCCATAATCTGCTCATCTCCTCCGATATTTTTTGTAAGATTTCCAATGTTCAGCCCAAACAAATTGTTCGTGAAGGTTCCGGCCCCATCAGCCGACAACGTCGCGGTGAACGGATCGATGGCCATCACATTCCAGACATCATTTGCATTTCCATCCGCATTATTATCCGTAAACTGTGGTGAAATACGGAAGATATTTGTCGTCACGTTGTCCCCCACATCAATATCAAGAACCAATCCCTCAACGTTATCCATAGCAATTTCCTGTGTCTGGTTTGTGATAGACAAAAGGTCTGTGTTAGGAGCTTGAATTCCATGATTAATGCTCATTGTATCTTCTAGATAGATTCCTTGATCCCAACCGGTTCCCTGAATATATAATCCGTATTCATTTCCATCACGAGGAACTCCTATTAATGGATCAACTGAGATCGCATAGAGATTGTCATCATTTGCTTCATTGGCTGAATTCTGAAACACAGCAACTTGTAATGCTTTATGCGTTTCCGTCACGTTTCCTGCTCCCCCTGCGGTGAGTTCAAAATTAATGGATGCTCCAACGACGTTTCCACCTGGGGCGTTATTCACATCCACGTCCATATCCAAGCTTCCCGTTGTCTTTGTTGAATCTGTTGTGGCCGCATCTATCGTAAGAGCGTCCGTTGCTCCTAACGTTGTTGTTAAACCACCGCCAGCAAGTGTTACAAGATTTGAAGAATGCGTCAGGGTAATATCACCATTATTAAAATTGATGACGCCACCGTTTGCGAGGAATAGATCTGACCATTGGTTTGATGTCCCTCCAAGGGCACTTCCATCGTTTGCGGCTGGTTGTAATGCCGTCCCTGTAAGGAGAATTTCCATTCCACCTGCAATGGCAATCTCAAGAGTTCCATCAACATTGATGTCGTAATCCCAACCATTCCCGATATACAATGCGGATGTTGTTGCTGTTCCTGCACCAGCCTCAGTCATGGACCCAACATGAACTCCCGTATAGGTACTTGATCCAGCAGAGACATCATATGTCATGTCTGAAAGAGAGATCATACGATTTACATCACTCCCATCTGAATTCCACGTTCCATCCCCTCCATCGATTTCAAGGGAAACTCCGCTTGCATTATTGTGATCAAGCGAAATCGCCATACCACCAGCACCCGGAGTTGCAGACACATCTCCTGATCCTAAGCTGAAAAGTGTTGCCGTAGGCGATCCATCACCATCAACATTCATCGTGGCGCCATCAACAACCCCAACGTTAAAGTCTCCTGCGGTATTTGTTGTTGATGTAGCATTTCCAACCGTAATTGTCCGTCCTCCACCCGTACCAATATTAATCGCTTGAGGATCGTTATCATTCCCAATATTGATGACGTTTGTTGAGTTAATAGATAGAGCCTGACCTGAGTCAATATCCAACGTATTTCCCGAATTTAATGTCATGGCTGAATCTGCCGTAGACAAGGTAAGCGTTCCGCTGGTTCCAGAGGTTGAAAGTGCGTTAATCGCAATCGCTCCTCCTGTTCCGCCAGCGTTTGAAGTGTCTGTCGAGAGCGTAATGCCACCAGACGTATCAGCTCCTGAAGAAGTTGTATTGATCGTAACGTTTCCTGCAGCTCCTGCCGTGTCAATATCAATTCCGCCTGTTCCTGCATCTACATCGATTCCCCCAGCCGCATTTGTAGCATTCATTCGAATAGCGTCAGCTGTGGCCTCCCCTGAACTAAGGACTAACGAATTAGCCGTTGCAGAAAGTGTAAGATCTCCCGTTGCTGCCGTCACGTTTGAAGCACCGGTTCCATCAATGGAGAAGGCTCCCGCTGAAAGGACGTCAAAAGTTGTTCCTGCATCAAAATCAATCCCCGCAACAGAGCTTCCAATAAGGTCACCGGAAGTCAGTGTTGAAAGTGTGAGGTTTCCTGAAGTTGTGGTGACGTTTGAAGCACCGGTTCCGTCAATAGAGAAGGTGCTTGTCGCTAGCATGTCGTATGTTCCCGTCACGTCAATGTCAAGGTTGGCACCAGCGTTTATATCAACAAGCGCGATACCATCAAGAATAAGGCTTCCTGACGTTGCTGTTGAAAGTGTGAGGTTTCCTGAAGTTGCACTCACATTTGAAGCACCAGTTCCATCAATGGAGAAAGCTCCCGTAGTCAAGATATCGACTCCGCCTGTTCCTGCATCCACATCGATTCCCCCAGCCGCATCTGAAGCATTCATTCGAATGGCGTCAGCCGTGGCCTCTGTGCTTGTAAGATTAATACTTGAACCAGTCGCTGTAATATCAATATCTTCTCCAGCTGACGCGCCACTCGCAGAAATATCAATTCCTCCAGCCGTTGAAGTTACGGTAAAGGCATCTGCTCCATCAGCGGTTGATTCAAGATCTAAATCGCTTGCTGTTTCGAGACGAATGGTTGAAGCATCTTGTCCATAATCAAACGTCAATGAAAGTGCATTCTCTGTAAGCGTCAATTCATTATTTGTGGCGTTCGACATGGTCAAATCATTTTGAAAATCGATGTCATAATCCCATGAAGCTGTATTCTCGATATCGATCGCTGTATCTGTTCCCCCTGCCGTTGAAGCAAGATCGAGCAACAGACCAATTCCAATATCTGTCCCCGCCGTTCCCCCTGAAGTTAACACTCCATGAATAATGGCATTTGTTGGATTCGTTCCGTCTCCGGTAGAAAATGCCAGTGACAATGCATCCACTCCATCTGTTATCGTAGCTCCCGCTGAACTAATCGATACGAGATCCCCTGTGAGAATCCCTGTCCCTGCAATATCAATTGCCTGACCAGATGTTGAGGCTGTTGCAATGTTAATAGCATCCCCCGCAACGTTCGTTCCCATGTTGAGATCAATCGCATTGCCTGTGTGAGCGGCTGTCGCATAGGTGATATCCAAGAAATTTCCTGTTGAAATTCCTGCACCAAAATCAGCATCAATCGCTGGAGCCGTCCATGCTCCAGAAGTATCAATATCCATGAGCCACCCAGATGTATCAGATTCATCTGCGTTCGCAATAACGAATACCTGACCATCATTATTCGTCGTGGCCTCCAGATTCACGTTAAAAATGTCTCCTGCATGATTCCCCGTTCCCGTATCTATATCAAAAATGTTTCCTGTCCAAGCGGAATCCGTTGACGAATCAAACTGAACCATGGATGACGTAAACGCTCCAGAAGCATCTGTATTGATCAACCAACCTGGTTGATCAGACTCATCATTGTTATTAACAACGAGAACCTGTCCATCGTTATTTGTTGTTCCTTCAAGTTGAATGTTAAAGATGTCTCCCGAGTGATTTCCTGTTCCTGTCTCCACATGGAAAATATCACCTGTCCAAGCAGCATTCCCCGTATCATCATATCTCCAAATATTTCCCGTCCAAGCTCCAGACGTGCTGGTCTCCCAAAGATCCCCACTAAAGGTTGAGCTATTTGAAAGAAGGAATGCATTTCCTGTCGTTAACCCATCAATAGAATAATCAATCCCATTCGCCGTTGTCAGAGAATCAAACGTGATATCCATGACATCGTTTGTGGTTTCTGTTGAAACAAAATTGAACAGATCCGCTCCCGTTCCAAAATTCATGATATCCGCCCCTGTTCCCTCTCCAACATTGATGGTTCGATCAAAATCAGAGTCCCCAATCGTAATGGAACGACTTGAAGTCGTTGTATCCAAACTCACGTCTCCACTGGCAGCGCTCAACGTTGCTGCTCCTGATCCACCCGCGTTCAGTGAGATGGCTCCATCAACGGTTGAAATCGCAACGGTTCCTGTTGAACCAACGTTTACATCAAGACCGGCAGACCCAGGACCAGCGGCTCCATACGTATTAATCTGCATATAGGAACCTGCATCCATGATGATGGTTCCTGCGGTATTTGTTGTGACATCATAAGCATCTAAATAGATCCCCGAAGCCGTGGCTCCGTCTGCATCCAAGTAAATCGCATCATTTGACGTATCAAGTGATTGAAGAATCACACTTGAAGCCGTACCGCCAGCCGACGTTGAAAGCGTAAGAGCTCCCACGGACGTACTGAAATTTGAAGCGGCATCCGCGTCCAATGAAATGGCTCCTGTTCCGTCCACGTCAAACGCTTGTGCGTCTGTAAACTGAGCCCATGTTGAACCTGCATCCTGAATCACGAAGTCTCCTGTACTTTGCAAGTCAATAATTACGTTGTCTGCAACCGATGATTCAATTTCAAAACCTCCTGTTTGGCTTTCCGCAGCATCTACCGTGATTTTAGCAGCCGTTGCTCCAAAGTTATTGTAAGCATTATCAAGATTCGAAGAGAGCCCCAACCAACTTGTTCCGTTGTACCACTTCAAATCATTGCTATCCGTGTCGTAATACATACGACCGGTAAAAGCCACACTTGGATCCGCCGAAGAATTTTCAATCGCCTGGGTAAAAATAGAGTACGGAGTCTTTGTCACACGAACGCGTGGCGCAAGTGTTTCAGCTCCCCCCACACTGTTTGCTGTATGAACCTTCATCTCGAACCACACATTGTTCGCAAAATCAGCAACATCTGAGCCAACAGGAATTTCAAGGGTGAAGAATCCATTCGTGACAGTTACCGCCTCCTCTCCAGAGTCCACAACCCCATCCCCATCCGCATCTGCAAACCCCTGAATGTTTGATGCAAGATTCGTTCCACCGGTTAATGCTGATTCGATATCAAACCAGAAGTAGTACGTCCCCGAAAGGGCTGTACCTGATGCATCAAAAAGTCTTCCGTTGTAACCAATGGTCGCTGGCGCTCCAACCGTTTGGGCATTGGCTGAGAGTGGCACAGCGAGAATTCCGATGGAAAGAGTGTAAAAGACCATCGAGATCCCCACAAACGTGTGCAGGAATAATTTGGCGGTTCGCATACGTTAACGAGCTTATGAAAAATCTTGTTAAAAGATTGAAGGAAAGGTCAAGTGATCACGGCGAAGAAATCACATTCTGAAAATGGGAAACGCAAGGCCTGGGTTATGCCTAGTCATTTCATCGCCAAATCACTCTATCTCTTATGAACTTCAAAAATGATTTTATTTTTTACGTGCTTGTACGTAGTAGATTATAGCAAATAAAACAACGAGTCCCAAGAGAACCGGGATAACTGGAATTGATTCCCACAAAAAATTTCCATCCATGTCGATTTCCTCTTGTGCTCTTTCACGAATAGCACCCACTTCACCATCCTCTTCTAAGCCTTCTGGTCGGTTCAAGTCCGTGCCTTCAGGATACACACGCACAGAAGTACTTCCATACACCGTATTTCCAGCTCGATCTAATGCAGCCACACGAAAAAAGTACGTCCCAACAGGAAGATCCTCTATCTCGAGCGGACTTATTTGTGTTTGAAACTCACTGTCATTAATAGCGACCTGATATTCAGCAACCCCTGACAACTCATCTGTCGTTCCAAACACAAACCACGCAGATTCTCCCTCGAGAAGTTTTGTTTGTTGTGCTGTCAGCGTAATAGGATTTGGAGAAGTTCGGTCAATCTGCACAACATAATTCACCTGCTCCGTTTCACGACCGTCTTCTTGAAGCCCTTTAAGATGAAAGTAATAAATACCATCTTGTTCCGCAATCACTGATAGATCCGTCGTTTCTGCTGGGAGTGAAATATCTGCTTCTGCCGTTGGATTATTATCAAAACGATAAAAATACTCACGAATAGGACTCTCTCCTTCAAGATCCTTCCAAGAAAAAAGAGCAACATCTAACGAAGACCATGCTTGCTGATCTGGATGTGTACTACTTTCAACAACTAATACAGCCGTTCCTAGATCTGCTTCCTCGGACACGGAAACAAAAACAGAAGCTTCTGCGAGAACACTCACGTCTATCCGCTCTTCTCCCGCAGAGATCGCATGCGAATCGCCAGAAATCGCGACACGCCCCTCCCCTGCTTCAAGAGCAAGAAACGTAATAACCATCACAGATTCTTCTGTTGAAACAGCCTCTCCTAGCGTAAATGCTCCCCAAGAAATCTTTCCGTTAACATTATCGCGGTAATTTCCTGGAGCTGTCCTATCAAACGAACCACTCAGCCTCACGTTTTGTGCTTGCATGACGGTTGGATCGAAGGTAACGACCGCACGAACGGTATCAAGAAGCTCTCCTTGCGGATCCACATGCACCGTAACCTCAAAAAACTCACCGCTCACAACATTGTAGGCAGACTGATCAAATTGGAATACCGCACTTCCCGAAGCTCGCATAACACTCGGAACCATCAGAGCCACGAAAACGAGCATTCCGAGAAAAAAATATCTCATAGAGTTTCTAAGTCCCTTCTAGACTTCAACACCCCAACGCGCAATCATCATTGAAAAATCATAATCATCCACCGTCGAGTCTTCATTAAAATCTCCTTCTCGATCATTCTCTCCCCACATCCCAATAAAACGACTGAGATCATAATCGTTTACTGTTTCATCATTATTCACGTCTCCGATCAATCGGCGATAAATCTCATACACGATTGAGGCGGAGCTTGCTGATCCATCTAACCCAACGACCGTAAAACTATTCTCTCCATACGACAGGGACACATAATCTTGCCAAGACGTAGTGGTTGGATACGTAACTGATTCTGAACTTCCATCCACCGTCACAAGGTCGACATCTTCATCCTTGGTTCCATACAAGAGAAACGTTTGCGTATAGGTAAACACAAGATCTTCAATTGCACTTGAAACAGACGGTGACTCAGGTGCAACGGTTCCTCCACCACCGCCACCCCCGCCTCCACCGCCTCCTCCACCACCACCAGAAGGAGCTGTTCCAGAACAAGAGCTTGTGACAAGGGCACAAGCAGAACTACAGGTAAGTGTCCCTGTTTCAAATCCCTGGGTCACGCAGGTCTTACTATCAAGGTTTAAGCCATCACATGTTTCTCCGGGATCCACGAATCCATCACCACAATAATACTGAAATCCACTTCCTATTTCTTCTTCGTAACTTGTACTTGTGATACTTCCTGCATAAGGATCAATCGCTCCTTGCAACTGATAACTTGTTGATTCAAGCATGTCAGAAGCATTTGTATACCCATCCGTTGCTGGAGCAAGAAAACCGGCTTCAGGAGTAATCTGATAACTTGATGAAGAAACGGCCCCCACCCCTAACGGAAAAACAGCCAAGGCAAGGGCAAAAAATAGAATAGGTGCGTTCGTATGTTTCATATCACTCATGGACCAAATTCAAACGGAAACAATGATTTAGCCAAAACTTATACCGAAAGCGGATCGTGTCCCGTTGAGACCTCTTCTCCATCAAGATATCCATCTCCATCGGTATCCGCATTCTCAGGATCTGTTCCATAGGTTTCTTCTTCTGTGTCTGTAAGACCGTCCGCATCTGTATCAACCTCTTCCTCTGTTTCTACAACCTCTTCATCACCAAGATCATCCTCTCCATACGCCTGCTCATCCCACGTTAAAAGATCCGTATACGCAATCGTATGAAGCACATTCCATTCCATATCAGTGTCTGGCATCTTTGCGTATTTCTGACCGAACAGAATTAACGCATGTTCTTCTGCAGAAAGATCCCGTGGGGATCCTTGGCAACCACCGTAGGCAATACAATGAAGCGCCTCCCAGTCATTTGCGCTTGATGGCATGCGTGCATAAAACGCCCCAAAATAGACCAATGCTTGTGCTTCGAGTTCTGCATCCTTTTCATAATCAGAAGTCTCTTCCTCAACCACCTCTTCGCTTGCCTCCTCTGCATCTATATCAAAAGACGTACTATCAATTTTTTCCTCTCCATCGGAGATGAGTTTTGAATTGCTTGAAATCGCAAGATCAATCTCTTGGTCCGTAAGAGCTTCGAATGTAACCGTTGCGATGACACTTGTCTGCGTAACAGGATCGCCGTACTTGTAGGCTCCAAACGTCAACACACCTGTCGTGTTATCGATCTCGTACTCTGGAGAAAGACTTGGAAAAGATGAATCTAGATCAAACCATGTCGCTTCTAGTAAGGAAGCGTCATAGACGATTTCTACTCGCACGGTATCAATCGATTCTCCGTTGGGAGCCACGATCACATCAGCCGTCACCATCTCCCCTGCTAAAACAGTCATCTCTGACACAGAAAGGGAAAGCATCGCAGAACCTTCTGCAGACGCAACATGCACACCAACTTGCGAAAGCAAGAAGGCGAAAATGAATAGAGGGAAAACAACCTTTCTCATAGAGTGTATGGGGAAACGCATGTTTAAAAATCGGACCATGCCTCATTTATTAAAAGTATAACATACGAAAACATATTTCAAAACAAAAAAGTCACGATTCAAGCGACTTTTATACACACGTCTTTTCCCTTCGTTAAGACTCTCCCCGAAGAAAGAAGTGTGTCGTTTTTAACAGAATCAAAATATCAAAAAGAAAAGATCTATTCTTAATATAGTACAAATCATATTCAAACTTCATTTGAGAATCGACAACCGATCGTGCATACCGAAACTTAATCTGCGCCCACCCGGTAATTCCCGGCTTAATAAAATGGCGCACATGGTAGTACGGAATCTCCGCCTCTAATAAATCAACAAATACCGGACGTTCTGGTCGAGGGCCTACCAGACTGAGATCTCCTCGAAGGACATTTAACAACTGTGGAAGCTCGTCAAGATGCGTCTTGCGCAATATCCGCCCAACCGCTGTCACACGCGCATCTTGCTTCGTCGCCCAGGCAGGTCCGTTTGACTCTGCATCAACCCACATGGTTCGAAACTTGATAATCGAAAACAGTTTTCCATTCTTTCCCATGCGTTCTTGCGTATAAAAAACGGAGCCTCCATCGGAAAACTTAATGGCCGTCACAAGAACGAGCCATAGAGGAGCTGTTAACCCAAGGAGGAATAACGAAACACTCACATCAAAAAACCGCTTCACGTGTTGATATAAACTCGCATCCTTCTCTTGAATATTTCGTAAAAACCATCGATGATCGACGGTCGAGAGCGGAATACGTTTTGCAAAGAGTTCATACGCTTGTGCGGTATCAAGAAAGATCACCCCTTTTCCAAGACAGGCATAAACCTGCTGAGCTCCAACGGGATCGGATAAATTCACAGAAGGGAGAACAACCATGTTTAGCTTCTGTTCTTGAATATGAAAGGAAAGATGCTCGGCAGATCGCAACGGCACACACACATGTCCCAAATGCGTGCGATCACGAATCATCGACTGAAGTTCGTCTACCTCTTTATGACTCCCCACAACACCTATGACCAACGGAGCGATACGAGCCATGTTCGAAAAAAACACCCGTCTCCAAATCAAACTCAATATCCCAAACACAAGGACATGAAACAACAGAATCACTTTCGGAGAAATGCTTGAAAAAGAAATCGTATAAAAATAAAGGACCCCTACTAAAAAAGCTACGACAAGGGCAACGGAAAATTGACTCACTCGCTTGAGAGAAACGCGAGAAGATAATTCGTAGGCATCAAACACATAAAAAATCACAAACCAAATCAGGTACAAAAACGTGAATGCGGGAAGGTGTTGATAGACCACTCCCTCATCAAAATTCTCCCCAAAACGAACCATCAAGACAAGGAACAATGAAACGTACATCAAAATCACGTCTCCGCTTAAAAGGATCAGTTTTTGCCCTCTAAAATCCATATGGGCTTATTGTGTGCTATTTTCAGATACGTGTAAAATACACCCATCTATGACCTCACAAACCATTCTCATCACGGGAGGTGCCGGTTTTATTGGCTCACACCTCGCCAAACGGCTTATTGAAGAGGGTCATGAGGTTATTATTATTGATAACTTCAATCCCTATTACGATCCTTCTTTAAAGGAGGCTCGTATCTCTCACCTCCTGAAAGATCTTCCTTACACCTTGTATCGGATCGACCTCGAGGACTTTGAGGCGGTTCAAAAGGTATTTGAAACACACGCCATTGATTTGATTGCCCACCAAGCCGCACAAGCAGGTGTTCGATATTCGATCGAAAATCCGCTTGTCTATGGACAAAGTAATCTCATAGGAACACTCAACCTCCTGGAGCTTGCAAAGCAATACCATATAAAAGGATTCATCCTTGCGTCGAGCTCGTCTGTATACGGAGACGCAACCTCCTTTCCCATCAAAGAAACTGACGAAACAGACAAGCCGATTTCGTTATACGCAGCGACAAAAAAATCCTGCGAACTTCTTGCCTACTCCTATCACCATCTCTTTGAACTCCCTGTGACATGTCTACGGTACTTCACGGTCTACGGACCTTGGGGACGGCCAGACATGGCGATCTTTTCTTTTACCAAATCCGCTTTTGAAGGAACACCGATCGATGTGTATGGCCAAGGAGACATGGCGAGAGACTTCACCTTCATCGACGATCTCGTCGATGGCATCGTAAAAGCTCTTGAAAAACAACTCCCATGGGCCGTCCTAAATCTTGGCCGTGGCCAAGCCCAACCACTCATGGACTTTATTACATCCATCGAAACGCATTCTGGAAAATCCCTTCAAAAAAACTTTTTAGACATGCAACCTGGTGATGTCCAAAAAACCTGGGCGGATATCACTCAAGCGAAAACCCTTCTTTCATTTGAACCCAAGACTTCCATCGATGAGGGAGTTCAATCCTTTGTGACGTGGTACAAAAATTTCTATGACGTCTAAAAAGACAACGCGCATCGCGGTCTTTTTTACCCATGGAGTCTCCTTAGAATTATGGGAACAGCGTGGAATGTTCTCACGAGAAGTGACCTTCTATGAAGAGCTCGCACGTGAGCTGGGAGAAGTGTGTTTCTTTACCTATGGTCGTAACGACGCACGGTTTGCTTCCAAACTTGGAACTCAAATTCGCCTCTTTCCAAAACGTCTCCCGGTCCCAAATCTCCTCTACGCCGTTCTTCTCCCCTTTCTCTACTGGAGGGAACTCTCACAGGTTCAAGCGCTTCGCATACACCAACTCGCCGGAGCGATCCCGGCAGTCATCACCCATTGGCTCATGTGCAAACCCCTGATTGTACGAGGAGGTTTTCAATGGCTCACCTTTGCTCGCAAACAAGGAGCCTCAAAACTCAAACAACGATGTATTTCAATCATCGAACGTCTATCCTATCGGTCTGCAAACGTGATTATTCACACGACACAAGCGGATGCAACATTCGTTCAGAACCGATATGGCATTCACCCAGAAAAGATCCAGGTGATCCCAAACTATGTCGACACAGAGCTATTCAAACCAATGAACACACAAAAACACCCACAGAGTCTCTGTTATGTAGGAAGATTCGAAGAACAAAAAAATCTATTCAATCTCTTGGGCGCGATGGAAGGAAGCCAGATTCATCTTGTGCTCTACGGGGACGGATCTCTCAAATCTGAACTTGAGCATCGGGCAAAACAGTTAAACATCCATGCAAGTTTCATGGGGAGGATCGCAAATGAGGAACTTCCTTATGCCCTCAATACCTGTGAGGCATTTATCCTTCCTTCGTGGTACGAAGGAAATCCAAAAGTTCTTCTCGAAGCGATGTCCTGCGGGCTTCCCTGTATCGGCACCAACGTGGAAGGTATTGCGAGTTTGATCAAAGATGGAGAAACCGGTCTCTTGTGCGACCCATCAAGTCCATCCATCGCACAGGCCATCCATACCCTCTTTGCCGATCAAGACTTCCGAAACCGACTGGGGTATACCGCACGTACACACATCCTTAAGAGTGTCTCTCTCACACAAGTCATTCAACGTGAATGCCCTTTCTACGATTCTCAACATGAACGCGTATGAGCAAGCTTCTCCTCACCTTCGCCCTAACCCTCCACAGCTTTTCGTATAAACTCGCAAGTCGTCTTGCGATCTTTGCGGAAAACGGCTTGCATCCCAAACATCGACTGATGAACTACCACCAGTTTTTTCTCGATCATATTCAGCCAGAAGATCGTGTCCTTGATATTGGATGTGGAAACGGCGCCCTAGCGTTTGATCTTGCGAAAAAAGCCACGCATGTGACCGGAATCGATCATAACGAAAAAAATCGTTCCACGTGGGAAGAGCGATTCGCTCGCAACAATCTCACCTATCTCGTTGCAGACGCAACAACATTCTCTCCAATAGAACCCTTCACCGTCATCGTGCTTTCCAATGTCCTTGAGCACATCGAACACCGATCCTCTTTTTTGAAATCCATTACCCACCTTGCTCCCCTCTTTCTGATTCGTCTTCCTATGCTCAACCGTGACTGGATGACTCTCTACAAAAAAGAATTAGGACTCGAATACAGACTCGACACGACGCACTTTACCGAGTACACCCTAGAGACGTTTTCACAGGAAATGGCTGAAGCAGGACTCTCTATTCAATCTCTCTCCATTCAATTCGGTGAAATCTGGGCGGTCATACAATCCCCTCACACGTAGATTATGTTTGACTCCGTCAAAACAATGGTTCGAACCCTCGTAAAACGTTTCTTTAGTATTCCTAATCTTTGGAATAAGAACCACATCCATATTGTGACGGATGGCCATGATTGGGTCATTGGCGAAGTCTCAAAATTTCTTTCAACCGCCCTCTCTCAAAGAACCCTTGCACAAGCCTCCATCAGTCCATTCTTCTACTTTCTCTCTGGAAAGGTCATCCATTTCAATTCCATCCCCGTCCCCCAACGTTTTCCAAAAAATAAGGTCATCATGACGTGGTACCACATTCCAGAACACGACCCTCGGCTCTCAACACTAAGGGAACTTGAAGCACGTGTGGATCTCATTCATACATCAACACACTCCACAAAACAGACCCTCGTTCAGCATGGATTCCCTCCAGAAAAAATTCTTGTGATCCCACAAGGAATTAACCTCACGCTATTCACTCCTGTATCGAAGGACCAGAAGAAAGAGATTCGAACGGCCCTAGGCATTCCTGAAAAGGCCTTCGTGATTGGTTCGTTTCAAAAAGATGGAGATGGTTGGGGGGAAGGGATGAACCCAAAGCTCATTAAAGGACCTGACGTGTTTTGTGATGTTGTTGAACAGCTCGCAAAAAAAATAGCGGTTCATGTGCTCTTAAGTGGCCCTTCTCGAGGATACGTCAAGGATCGACTGACGCGCGCCAACATTCCATTCACACACCAGTATCCAAAAGCATACAAAGACGTAAATCAGCTCTATCACGCCCTTGATGTCTATCTCATCTCTTCTCGCATAGAAGGAGTGCCGATGGCCCTGCTTGAATCGTGGGCAACAGGCATTCCGCTTGTCAGTACGCGTGTAGGAATGGTTCAAGACGTTGCCAAGCACGAATCAAACGCTCTTCTTGCGGATGTGGAGGATCGCGATAGGCTTGTTGGGCACATAGAAACCCTCTTTCACGATCATCATGTGAGAGACCATCTTGCACGCAATGGTCTTGAGTCCGTAAAAGCGTATGATTGGAGTGTCTTAATTGATAGATATTGGAAAGAACTCTACCAACCACTTCTTCGCAAGCCTTCCGTAAAGCACTAACGTTTCCGCATGTTGCGCATATGAAAATAGCGATTGGAATGCACCTTCAAACAGGGTCGTTCGGAGGAGGAAATCAGTTTGCAACTCTTCTCACAGACCATCTTCGAAAACTCGGGCATGAGGTCTATTTCGATCTGACCCCATCTGATCTGGATCTTATTCTTATGACCGACCCTCGCACCACGTTGAAGTCGGTTGCCTTTGGTCCTGTTGAAATCATGCGGTACATTCGGGACGTGCATCCTTCTACTCTACTTGTGCATCGCATAAACGAATGTGATGAACGCAAAGGAACCCGTGCTCTTAATCGCATCCTTGCTGTCAGCAATGAGATCATGGATCACACGGTTTTTATTTCTTCGTGGCTTGAAAAGCTCCACTGCCAACAACATCCGTTTACAACATCCCGCTCTGTTATTTACAACGGAGCAGATCCTTCCGTTTTTACCTATCAAAAAAAGGAACTTCCAACCACAAGAAAAATAAAGCTTGTCACGCACCACTGGAGTGCAAACTGGAATAAAGGATGGGATGTTTACATGCATCTTGATCATCTCCTTTCAGAAACATCTCTCGGAGATCAGATAGAATTTACCTACATTGGAAACGCTCCAAAACTCCCTTTCAAAAAGATTCGTGTGGTTCCTCCACGCGCTGGAAAAGAACTCGCCCAAGCCCTACAAGAACACGATCTCTATATCACCGCATCGTTGAATGAGCCCGCAGGTATGCATCACATTGAAGCTGCATCTTGCGGACTTCCACTTCTGTATCGCACCAGCGGTGCCCTTCCGGAATATGGCGCATCATTTGGTGTGGCCTTTCACGGACCAGACGATGTTGAGGCGCGACTGCATGAACTCCTTCACACGTACGACCGATTCACACACGCCCTTGAATCTTACCCCTACACAAGTGAATTGATGTGTCGCTCGTATACAGAATTGTTTCACTCACTCATCTCACGCAAAGAATCGATCCTTGCAGAACGCAAGACAAACCACTTTTCTCTCGCTCGACAAATCAAGAAACACCTCCATCTCATCTGGCTTTCTTTATTGAATCGATAAGCTCCTCCCCTTATGGATCACATGCAACCGTCACAATATTTTTCCATGAAATATCTCTCGCTTCAGCGATGGAACTCTTATTGGTATCAATTATTTGAGACAACCCAGTGTCCGAATGTCAAAACCATTCTTGAGGTAGGGATTGGGAATACCATCTGCACGTCCGTTCTTCGAAATATGGGCTACACCGTCAAGACCCTAGATGCAGACCCAACAACTCAGGCGGATTACGTAGCAGACATCCGAACAATTCAACAGACCGTTCATGAAACATTCGATCTCACCCTCTGTTGTCAAACACTCGAACATATTCCGTACGAAGACGTCCCGGGTGTTCTCCGATCTTTTCACAAGATCACAAATACCTGGCTCATTGTCACCCTTCCCTACACTTCACTCGGCACATTTGCTCCACGCCTATTTCTCAAGCTCCTCCCGTTCATGAAACCCTTCAAATGGGTCCGCGTCTTTCCTTTTTTTCCAAAAGAACATCCATCGAAACTCCCTGGAGGGCATTACTGGGAAATCGGAAAAAAAGGATATGCTCTCAAGACGATTCTTCAGCTATTCGACACGTGCGGATGGGATATCGTGAAGCACTACTCGCTCTTTGAGAATCCTTACCACTACATGCTCGTGTGTAAAAAACGAACATAGACAAACAGACTCACAAAAGTTCTTGTATGACCCGATTCTCTTTACGAATCGGGTCATTTAAACTAATATAATAGGGTTTTATGGCTGAATACGTGATCAAACCCAAACGCCCCATCGGTCTTCATCTCAAAGAAATATGGCGATTTCGTGAGTTATTCTTAGCACTCACCGTCCGAGACATGAAGGTTCGTTATAAGCAAACGGCCATTGGCGTCCTCTGGGCTGTATTTCAACCGTTCATTCTCATGGTTGTCTTTACGATTTTCTTTGGTCGCATCGCACAAATAAGCACCAATGGTGTTCCCTACCCGATCTTTGTCTATAGTGGCTTGTTGTTCTGGAACTATTTTTCAAATGCCTTAAGCGCCGCAAGTGGAAGCATGGTCGCCAACCAAGCGATCATTCAGAAAATCTATTTTCCTCGTATCATTTTGCCCACAGCTTCTGTTGTGGTGTTTTTGTTAGATTTTATTTTTTCATCCATCATCTTTGCTGGCCTCCTGATTTACTATCACGTCACACCAAACATCACCGGCCTCTTATTATTAGTTCCCATGCTACTCATTACCACCCTCACGCTTCTTGGCATCGGATTATTTTTTTCTGCTGTGAACGTCAAGTACCGTGATGTCCGCTATGTCCTTCCATTCTTTATTCAACTCCTTCTTTTTGTGACTCCGGTCATCTACCCAGCTACGATTTTAGGAGAATATAAATGGTTGCTCTACCTCAATCCCATGTCTGGAGTCATTGATGTCTTCCGAAGTACGTTTTTGTCACTTGGTTCTATTTCATGGCCCCTATTTGGAAGTTCGATTCTTGTAAGCATCATCTTTTTTCTTGTTGGTCTTGCCTACTTCCAAAAAACAGAACGCTATTTCGCTGATCTTATTTAGTATGGATCCTATCATTCGCGTCGAACATCTCGGAAAAAAATATCGGATCAAACATACGCAAAAAGGCTATGTTGCTCTGCGTGACGTGGTAGCAAACCTCTTTTCTTGGCGTTACTGGTTTCGTTCATCAAAAAAAGAACAGGAAGATTTTTGGGCTCTCCAAGACGTGAACTTTGAAGTCCAAAAGGGCGAAGTCCTTGGAATTATTGGAGCAAACGGTGCTGGAAAATCGACCCTCCTAAAAATCTTGTCGAGCATCACCCCACCTACGAACGGGGAAGTTCACATGAATGGACGAGTCATCAGTCTTTTGGAAGTAGGCACAGGGTTCCATCCAGAGTTAACGGGGCGTGAAAATATTTATCTCAACGGAGCCATCCTCGGAATGACACGCAAAGAAATTGAACAGAAATTCGATGCCATTGTTGCTTTCTCAGGAGTTGAAACGTTTTTAGATACTCCGGTAAAACGATTTAGTAGCGGAATGCAGGTTCGATTAGCATTTGCGGTTGCGGCACATTTAGAACCAGATATTTTGATCATCGACGAAGTTCTTGCCGTCGGTGATGCATCGTTTCAAAAAAAGTGTTTAGGAAAAATGGAGGAGGTCACAAAACAAGATGGCCGAACGATTTTATTTGTGAGCCACAACATGGATGCCATTGCGAAACTCTGCCAACGTTCGTTACTGCTTGATCATGGAAAGGTGATCGCAGACGGGCCAACAGATGACGTCATTGCGCGCTACCTAAACAACCACGAACAAACGCGAGCAGAGGTCACACTCACCCCTCCAGAGACTCTCGATATTGCCATCCGTTCTATCGCGATTAAGAATGACCGTGGAGCACTCTCAAATCGACTCGAGACAGGAAAACCCTTTACGATCGAAATTGAATACGAACTCAAAAAAGACGCGCATGAGGTCTATGCAGGGGTTGCGTTTATTGATCTAAAGACACAAATTTCTGTCTTGGACACACTTGATATCGATCAAAATAAGGACCACTATCCCTTGCGAAAAAAGGGAATGTATCGTTCACTATTCACGTTTCAAGAAAATCCGTTTAATCACGGAAGATATAAGCTCTTTGTGCATATCGGATCTTTCCCTGCCACACAAACCACTCTTCATCTATCTGACGGCGATCTCACCATAACCTTCGTTTCAGGAGAAACCTTTGCGACAGATGTTCTCGATGGCACACGAAACTCAACCATGCTCCTCAACATTCCCAGTGAGATTATAAAAATTGGTTAACGACTATGTTTGAATTCGGAACATCAGAACACCTTGGAGATATTTCCTATTTTTATGGAAAGCCAATCGATATCACAAAACTAAAAGTAGATGTTCTTTCCGACGTTCGTAAAAAACTACAAAATGTTGGAGACCAAATCAAAACGCTACAAACCACCTATCCAGCTGTCCAACAAACTAGCTGTTACATTTGCAAAGACTCTGCTTCTGTTCCCTGTGCGGAAGTTTATGGATTTACCTATGTACGCTGTGCAACTTGTGGACACACGTATACAACGGAACGTTATTCGGAACAGGACCTCTTAGATTTCTATAAAAACAGCACGTTCTATTCAACACAAACGTACGGAAACCCAGCGAGTCATCAGTACCGGATCGATCATGTGGCACGTCCAAAAATGGAGTTCCTGGAGTATTTTACAAAAGGAAAAGGTCGATTGCTGGATGGAGGTTCAGGAATTGGGGATATTCCTCTCGTGGCAAAACAATCCGGTTGGGATGCGACCGGGATTGAAGTGAGCAAAGATTCTGTCCAGTTTGGAACAGAGCAATTAGGGGCACCTCTCCTCCAAGGATCTTTCATGGAACATCTTGACCTCATAGAAGAACGTGCACTAGACGCCGTTACGCTAATCGGGTTTCTAGAACACACCATTGATCCAATCCATTTCCTCCAGCAAGTTTATACAAAGATAAAACCTGGTGGACACATCATGATTCAAGTTCCAAGTGCAGATAGTTTTGCTTCAATGATTCAAGCATCCTTTCCGCAAAACGTTTTTCGACACATGGTTCCCATGGATCACTACCAACTCTTTTCAAAGGATTCTTTAGATCGAGCCCTAGAACAAACAGGATATACGATTCGTGGATATTGGTTTCATGGATTGGATCTCTATGAACTCATGAATCACCTATCCATCATGCATCCGGAAAGTGCCGGAACCGATTCACCACTTTTTCAAACATTCTTAGAGCACATGGACAAGCTTCAACTCGTTATGGATCAAGCACAGAAGTCAGATCGCATTATCGTCGTTGCACAAAAAATATAACATCACCCTATACGTATGCCTCACACACCCATTAAAATATTTGGAAAAACGATTGGAGAAGGATATCCAACCTTTTTTATTGCAGAAATAGGATTGAACCACAATGGTTCCATGGACATCGCAAAACAGCTCATAGACGTAGCGGTCAACGCCGGATGTGACGCCGTGAAGTTTCAAAAACGAGACATTGAGAGCTTGTCTGTTCGTTCTTTTCTTGATGCTCCTGACACGCGATTCCCTGAGTTTGGCTCCACCTATCGAGAGGTTCGTGAATTTGTTGAGTTCTCAGAAGAAGAGTTCACCGAACTAAAAAGGTATGCCCAAGAAAAAGAGATTCCATTTTTCGTCACCCCTTTTGACATTCCCTCCGCGCAAATGCTCGCACGCATCGGGGTCGACGCCTATAAAAGTGCAAGTCATAATCTGACGCACATTCCTTTGTTGAAGCATCTCATCGCCCAACAAAAGCCCATGATTGTTTCCACAGGAATGGCCATGCTTGAAGAGCTAGATCTTGCCGTGAATCTCCTTAAAGAATCCAACATCCCATTTGTTTTACTCCATTGCGTCTCTTCCTACCCTACCGCACCTGAACTCATCAATCTCAAAACCATCGACTTTTTGCGAGAGCGCTACCAGGTTCCTGTTGGCTACTCGGGTCATGAAATGTTGGAAACCGAAAGCCTCCCAACCCTTTCAGCTGTCGCACGAGGTGCCTGTGTCGTAGAGCGTCACATCACTCTTGATCACCACATGGTTGGGTTCGATCACAAAATTTCATTAACCCCCAATGAACTCCAGAAACTCATGGGGCAAATTCGTTCGATCGACAAAATGATGGGAACAGGCTTAAAAACGTTGTTACCGGAAGAACGAATCAAACGCGATCAACAACGTGTTTCCCTTGTTTCCTCTCGCAAAATCTCCGCAGGAGAAATCATCCAACCTGATATGGTCTGTTTCAAAGGTCCTGGAACCGGTTTTGCCTGTTATGACCTGGATCAGATTGTGGGGAAATCAGCTATCACAGATATCGACGAAGACACCCTATTCCAGGCTGAAATGTTTAACTGAATTACAGGTATGAATGTCACAAAAAGGCAATTTAGCCCGGGAGTCGTTGAAAAGGTAGATGCAATCCGCCAAGAGATGGTATCGCGATATGAAATGCCCCTTGAGCGCACTACACACGTACACCTGCAGTGCGAGAAAATTTTATCAACACAACAGAAACCAGGTGTCGTCGTGCAATGCGGAGTATGGAAAGGAGCGAGCCTTTTTGCTGCCGCCCTCTTCTGTCAGAATGAAAAAATTCAAAAGCAGATATTCGGATTTGATACATTCACAGGATTTCCCAATAAACAGATTGACCCGCACGACCACCCCAGCTATTTCAAGACTCTTTTGGACAGCAACCTTATAACCAAAGAACACTATGAAAAAGCTGCAATCCGGACCAAGAACTTCACTGACCTTGCGCATCTTACCAATGAGCATTTTTTAGATATCGGAGAAGTTTTTGATCGAGTCGCAGAATTTGAAAACATCAAACTTATTAAGGGTACGTTTGCAGAAACCCTGCCACATTTCCAGGAACCAATCGCTGTTCTCTATATTGACTGCGATATCTACCAAGGATATAAGGAAATTTTGAATAATCTCTATGACCTGGTGGTCGATGAAGGAGCGATAGTTTTTGATGAATATTACTCACTGAAATATCCGGGCGCCCGTGCAGCGGTGAATGATTTTTTTCAAGACAAAAAAGGTCATTTTGAGGTATACACCACCGACGATCGTTTTGAGCGCTGGTGCTTTATAAAGAGCAGTAAATAAAACGTAATGGAAACCCAGCTTGTCATTAACATCGGATAATATATGAACACGTCAGATTCGGGTCCCCGCATTTTAGCGATTACGCTCGCACGTGGTGGAAGTAAAAGTGTGCCAAGAAAAAATATTCGCCCGCTTCTTGGGAAACCGATGATTGCGTATACCATCGAAGAAGCGCTGAAGTCGAAATTCATCACACACTACGTCGTCTCAACAGAAGATAAAGAGATTGCAGACGTAGCAAAAACATACGGAGCGGATGTTCCTTTTTTGCGTCCAGAGGAACTCGCCACAGACACAAGTGCGTCAAAACCCTGCTTGCAACATGCAACAGCCTATATGGAAGATCAATTGGGTCGCCCCTTTGATTACGTTGTGGAACTCATGGCAACGAACCCACTAAAAACCGTAGAAGATATTGACACCGCATTAGAAAAGTTAATCTCAACAGGAGCTGACTCTGTCATTGGTGTCATTCAAATTCACGATCAGCATCCATTACGTGTGAAAAAGATCGTCGATGACAAACTTGTCGACTTTTGTTTACCAGAACCCAATGAGGCGCGACGGCAAGATCTACAACCTGATGCATTTTTGCGAAATGGTTCTATCTACGCGATGAAACGTGATGTGCTCATGATTCAAGATCGACGATATGGAACAGAAAACTCGCGCCCGTATATTTTCAGTCCTGAACGCTCGGTCAATGTGGATTCATTAGAAGACTGGTATCTTGCAGAGATGCGCCTAAAAAATCGGCAATCGTAACCTCTATGAACATCCTTTGTCTCACACCCATTAAGCACCTTTCGGGGGTGTTTGAACTCCTTTCTTCATACGGATCTGTTGACTACCAACCGGAATTCACGAAGGAACAGCTGATGGACTACCTGAAAGCGCATCAGGATGTTGATGCGCTCTTTGTAAATCCAAATAAGCAAAACTATAAACTTGACGCAGAAATTCTTGCTGGAAGTTCCGTCACATTGATCAATACCGCGTCAACTGGACTCAACCATATTGATGTTGCTTGGTGTAAAAGACAAAACATTAACATCCTTTCGTTAACCGAAGACCACGAGCTCATCAAACGTCTTCCTTCTACATCAGAACTTGCCTTCGGTTTAATGCTTTCACTCCTTCGTCATATTCCCTCTTCCTTTGACGCGGTGAAGCGTGGCGCATGGGACTACGAACCCTTTATCGGTCATCAAATTGAAGGTCTTACCGCCGGAATCGTTGGTTATGGACGCCTCGGAACATTCATGGCAAAGTACTGTCACGCGTTTGGGATGCGGGTCCTCGTCACAGATCCGTACAATCCTGTGTACGGATTCGATCGAGTCTCCCTAGAGGAACTCGCGCAAGAATCTGATGTCATCTCCTTACATGTTCACGTCACAGATGAAACCAGACACATGATCAACGCCTCCTTTATTTCAGCCACACAGAAAAGTCCGTATCTGATTAATACGTCACGAGGAGAAATTGTCGATGAACAAGCCGTGCTTGAGGGGTTGCAATCAGGAAAACTCCGAGGCTACGGAACGGATGTGATCGAAGACGAATTTGGAAATCGTGCGGAAAGTCCTATTATCCAAGCGGCACATTCTGATCTGAATGTGCTCATCACCCCCCATACCGGTGGAATGACCTGGGAAGGTCAACAACGCGCCTACACATGGGCCGTCGAAAAGTTTAATCCTCTTTCTTGAGTCATTCGTATGAGTAAGCTTTCCGTGATTATTCGATGTCGAGATGAAGAACGCTGGATTGGGCACGCCATCCAATCGGTATTAGATTTTGTTGACGATCCAGAAATTTTAGTCATCAACAACAAGTCAAAAGATGATTCGCTGTTGATCGTTCGACAATTCGCAGGATTCGATACGGTCCGCGTCTTAGACATTGATGATTATTCCCCTGGAAAGGCTCTTAACTTGGGCGTCCAAGAAGCAACGAGTGACCTCATTCTCGTTCTCTCAGCACATTGTGTCTTGAAAAAATTCGATCTCCCAAACATCGCGAAAGCCCTCTCTACACACAAAGCAGTTTTTGGAAAACAACATCCAATCTACCAAGGACGAAAGATCACTCCACGATATCTCTGGGCAAACTTTCATGACAGAGAAGAAGAGAATGCGTATTCAAAACTCGAGGACCGACTCTTCTTACATAATGGGATGTGTGTGTACCGGCGCGACATCCTTCTCGAACATCCTTTTGACGAACAGCTTGCCGGAAAAGAAGATCGCTACTGGGCGCGCGATATCGTAAAAGCGGGATATACCTATCTCTACAGCCCATCCCTCATGGAATGTGATCACCATTGGACCACAGACGGAAATACGTGGAAAGGAATAGGGTAATTTCTATGCGCGACGATATTTGTGTATTGCTGACTTCAGCAATCGAAGTCAAAAATAAACATCTCGTGAAGCGCCATGACACCGCGACACGTCTTGAGGATTACAAACGCGCCCTACGTAGCTGGCTCACAAAACAAACGCACGTTCAACACATCGTCTTTGTCGATAACTCTGGATATCCTCTGGATACACTCAAGCACATCGCTGAGACAGAAAACGTTCATGGAAAACACGTAGAATTCCTTTCCTTCCACTATGACACCACCGGTGATAGCGATATTAGCTTAGGCGAAATCGCTATTTTGGATTATGCCCTCAATCACTCACAAACTCTGAAGAACACATCCTATTTTATCAAGTGTACGGGAAGAGTATTTGTTGAGAATATCGATCATATTGTCCAAGATCTCCCTGAAACATTTCATGCCGTCGCTCGGTTTTCTGAAAACCTAAGTTACATTGATAGCGTGATCATGATTTTCGAGACGCACATGTACCGCGAAGACATGCACCCTCTGATTGCACAAACCATGAAACAGCCAAATGGAAAAACAGATTTTGAACGCGCCTACGCCAAAGTCCTTCATGAACTCTTAGCGAAAGACTACCAATGGTTTCCGTTCAGTCACGAACCTATTTTCTCAGGAATGTCTGGAACAAAAAATCAGTCGTATAGAAAAAAATACGGTCGATTCCAATCTCTCTGGTACTCCGTCATCTCACATATGTTTTACAAACGTTATAGAACAAGCTGGGGAAAAAGCTCAGGTCGCGAACATTTGCTCGTCCGTTGGAACATTCAGCCTGAACGAGGAACTTGCTCATCGAATAAAGATTCTCTCTAACCACCCCTATGTCAGAACACTCAAAAAAACGTGCACTCATTACCGGAATTACCGGACAAGATGGAAGCTATCTTGCTGAATTTTTATTGGAACAGGGATATGAAGTGCATGGCATCATGCGCCGTTCCTCCACCTTTAACACCTGGCGCATCGAACATCTCTACGGGAGTGAGGACTTCTCTCATCCAAAAAATGACTTCCATCTCCATTACGGAGATCTGACCGATGCCATGAGCATTGCTGCCATCATCAAGCAGGTTCAGCCAGATGAAATCTATAATCTTGCTGCCATGAGCCATGTGCGTGTGTCATTCGATGTTCCAAAATTTACCCTTGAAACAAATACGCTTGGAGCCCTAAACATTTTGGAATACATCCGTCACCACGCACCACACATCAAGTATTATCAAGCTTCAAGTTCCGAAATGTTTGGAGCGACAACGGATGCTCCTCCCTTTAATGAGCATACGCGATTCATGCCACAGAGCCCGTACGGCATTTCAAAACTAGCCTCGTTTCATCTCACAAGACATTACCGAAACAGCTATGGTCTCTTTGCAGTAAATGGAATTCTCTTCAATCACGAAAGTCCTCGCCGTGGAGAAACGTTTGTGACTCGCAAAATTACTCGTGCCGTTGCCTCCATTCTTGCAGGAGAAATGGATACCCTCTACATGGGGAATCTTGATGCCGTCCGAGACTGGGGACATTCAAAAGATTATGTCCGAGCGATTCACCTGATGCTCCAACAAGAGGCTCCTGATGAATATGTCGTCGCAACCGGAGAAGCTCACTCCATCAAAGAAGCTCTGCAATATTGTTTTGAGGAGGCGGGTCTTGATTGGACACAGTATGTAAAGATTGATCCAAAGTACTTCCGCCCAAGCGAAGTCCCCTATCTCCAAGGAGACTCACGCAAGATTCGAGCGATTGGGTGGGAACCGGAATACAACTGGAAAACACTTCTTAAAGAAATGCTCGAGGAAGATATTAGACGTTCACAAAAATAGTGTATGAAATCTATTGAAAAAGACGGAGTCCTCATCGCGATTCACTTTGACGGAACATTTACCGAAGGTACCCAACCGCAAACAGACGAAGGATTTCCCCTCCAGGTTCTTTCCTTGAAGCACCCAAAGGGAAAAATTCTTTTGGCGCATGCTCACACCCCACGTGATCGAACCACACACGAACTCATGGAATGTCTCGTCGTGTTATCTGGGCGCATCCTTGCCAACATTTTTCATGAAAACGAACTCTTTGAATCAATCGAGATGGGACCTAAGGAAGCACTGATGCTTGTCCGCGGTGGAGTCGGGTATGAAATACTAGAAGACGCGGAAATGATGGAGTTTAAAAATGGCCCCTACCTGGAAGACAAATCGCTCATCAACGCATAATATGACCGATGAATCTTCTCCCTCAACGCAACCGGTTCAACTGCATCTAGGATGTGGAAAACGTTTCATTCCAGGCTTCGTACATATCGATCTTGCCGTTTTTGAACACATTGATTACACCCACCGGATCGATCAACTCCCCATGATCGAAACCCAGTCTGTGGACCTGATCTATGCCTGTCACGCATTCGAATATTTCGACCGAGTGGAAGCTGTCACCGTTCTTCAAGAATGGGGACGTGTCCTTAAGCCAGGAGGGATCCTGCGATTAGCTGTTCCAGACTTTGCCTCGCTCATAGAGGTCTATCAGACCTACGGAGAACTTGGGCGAGTTATCGGTCCCCTCTTTGGAAGATGGCCCATTCCAGGAACAACAGAGACGGTCTACCACAAAACGGTTTATGATTTTCATGACCTTCAAACCCTTCTCACCACAAATGGATTCGAACAGGTTCAACGCTATGACGCCCGCAAGACCTCGCATGCGCAGTATGATGACTATGCGCAAGCCTATGTTCCCCACATGGATCAAAACGGCATATTAGTCAGCTTGAATGTGGAAGCACAGAAAATATAAGATCGACATCTCTATGGAACGAACAGAAAAAAAGACCGTTGAAGAGGTTGTGTCTCATGGAAACATCGACGCACAATACGTCCTAGATCATCCCGAGATGTTCCATGAGAAATCCATCCGCACAGCAAAGCAACACGCACAGCGCTATCAATTTGCAAAACGCTTTGTCAAAGACAAACACGTGTTAGACATCGCTTGTGGAACAGGTTATGGATCTCGGATTCTTGATGTGCACTCCTACGCAAGCTATATCGGAGTTGATATCGATCCAGATTCGATCGAACTCGCAAAAGAACGTTACGCGCCAAACAATCCGCGCGCCGTTTTTTTTACGGATGATGCAACCTCTTTACGGCACACGCCCATTCCTTCTGAATCCATAGACGTGGCTATTTCTTTTGAAACCATTGAGCACACTCCCTTCTACAGAGATTTTTTAAAACACATGCATGATAAACTGAAGAAGGATGGACTGTTTATCGTCTCTACCCCGAATCGAGATGTTACCCATCCTGGAACAGATTTTTCTCACAAACCCACCTGGGACTTTCATACCCAAGAATGGGTCCTTGAAGAATTTTTAGCGTTGTTGGATGAAGAAAAATTCTCTCCCGTGCAGATCTATGCGCAATCGTTCCGTGCCCACAAACTGTTCGGCTTCAACATTCCAGGTCTTGGAAGAATCCTCAGACATCTTTCTCTAACCGTTGTCCCATGGAACCTCTTTCGGTTTTTCGGGAAAGCAAATTTTTATATTCTGGTATGCAAAAAGAAGTAACGCCATTCATTCCACAAACAGCTCCTTCCTACGGACACAAAGAGCGAGAAGCCATCGATCTGTATTTACAGTCCAATGCCTGGCTCACAGAATTTGAAAAAACCATTGCTTTTGAACAAGAGATCGCGAAACGCGCAACGACGACCTACGCCAGCGTCGTCCCCAATGGAACAATTGCCCTTTTTCTGGCATTCACCGCACTCGGAATCAAAAAAGGAGACGAGGTCATCGTTCCAAATCTCACCATGATCGCGACCCCAAATGCCGTACAGCTGGCCGGTGGAACACCTGTTTTCGCGGACGTGGATTCAGAGAGTCTTTGTCTCAATCCCGATGAAGTAGCCCGTCTCATCACTCCACGCACAAAAGCGGTTTGTCACGTATCTCTCGGAGGTCGCGTAGGACGCATGGAATCTCTTATGGAGTTGTGCCGTGAAAAAGGCATTCCCCTGGTCGAAGATGCCGCTCAAGCATTTGGATCATCCCATCGGGGGAAACCGGTTGGGTCCTTTGGGGACATCGGGATTTATTCTTTCACCCCACACAAAATCATCACGACCGGCCAAGGTGGAGCCCTTGTCACCAACCGAGAAGATCTCTATCAAGCGATCGAGCGGTTAAAGGACTTTGGGCGATTACAAGGAGGAGGTGATCACCACGATCATCTTGGTTGGAATTTTAAGTTCACAGATCTTCAGGCGGTCCTGGGTCTGGTACAGCTCGAAAATTTGGATGAACGCATCGACAAAAAACGAGAAATTTTTGCTCACTATCAATCGCAACTCACAGACGTTCCGGGAGTGACAATGCTTCACACGAATCTCGAGGAAACAACACCCTGGTTTATCGAAGTCTTTGTTGAAAAGCCTCTTGCACTTGCATCGTTTTTGAAAGAGCAAGGGATTGGTACTCGTCCCATGTATCCAGCAATCCATACCCAACCTATCTACGCGCACATCCAAGGCGAATTTCCTGTAAGCACACACGCAGGAGCTCATGGACTCTGGCTTCCCTCCTCTTTGTCCCTGACCCCATCTGAGATCACGCGCATCTGTAATGCGGTAAAAGAGTTCCTTCGTTTTGTATGACAACCTACTGTGCGATCGCCGAAACCCTTGAGGATCTTCGACAGATTCGAGCATGGGAGAAAAAGCACCATGCATCCGTTCATGTGATCGCCCTTTCTCTTGAAGTGCTCGCCGAAGACCCAACCGCAGAACACATTTGGAATCTCCTTCCCATGGACGACATCCTCTTTGAATCCTACGAGACAACTCAGCGACTCGGAGGTCTTTGGAGCGAATCTGAAAATGATGAAGAGTCCCGCATGTACAAAGAGTCTCTTCGGTATCATTTAGTAGAAGAATGCTGGTTTCATGCGCACGTAAGTTTTTCCGTCGCATCGGCCCTTATTCCCCTCTTTCACGCCCGTCAGTGGACGCTTCTGATTCCTCAGACAGACTCCTATTTCATTGGTCCCTACGCACCAAACTTTGCAACTGCAGGAAAACGAAATGCCATGTTCACATCGACCTGCATTTCTCTCTTTACCCAAGAGCATATTCCGATTCGTTATCTTGATATCAAAACGTCATGGATACACCTGTCTGCGAAGATCTCCCTCATGATTCAAGGCATCTCAAAAGTTCTTTTCGATGGGATTGATATTCTTCATGCTCGATGGGTTCGCAGACCAACTCTCCGCCAACAGCTCACACAGGTAAGCGCTTCTCAAACAATACAAATCCTCTTCTCGGGATGGGGGAAAGATTTCTCCCGCTTTTTTCGATACGATGTGTTTCGAAAACACGCGAAAGACGCATCTATACACATCACAAATCTTATCTGGAGAGCACAAAAAAATCCCCAGACCCATGAAGATGCATCAACCGGAGATTTTCAAGAAGTGATTTTAAAAGAAGATATTCGACAACATGTCACGTATGGCTTGCGCTTGTCGTTGTTTCCCCTCTCCGTCTTCTGGAAGCGCTTCTTGTTTCTCAAAAAAACAATTCCTTCTCTCAAAAAATCTATTCAAGTCCTCTCACACGATTATCCGGTTCTTCAGAACCCAATCGTGCAAGCAAACTCCCTCCAAATCTGTCTGTTTGGGATGCATTCAATATTTCTAGGCGCATGGACTCTCGAACACACACGTAAAAAATATCCAACTCTGACAACCTATGTGGGTTCTGACAGTGGCGGAGTTGAGGAACGTTTTGAACTGTTATGGGCAAAACAACAAGGATTAACAGCCTTCAGTATTCCTCATGGATTTTTCGCATTTGCTGAACAGCCTTATTGGTATCTCGCGGATCATCTTCTCACGCAGACATCAGCAACCGCACAACTTCTTCAAGCCCTTGGACGACCTCGCTCGGAAATCTCAGTGGTAGGTGCATTTCTTCCACAACAAAAACCACACCTCCTCGACAACCGAAAAATTCGAATCGTCATCGGAACACGTTCTCGTCGAGGACTTTGGTCAAACATGAGCTCTAAACATCATCTCTATCACGAAACCATCCATACCCTCATAGACACATTACTGAACGATGAACGATTTGAAATCATCATCAAGTCACATCCAAATGGAGATCTGAGTGAGTACTACGACACGCTTGTTGCACAGAAAAAACATGCACGACTCTCGCATGTTTCCAAAGGATGGAAGTCTGATGTTTTTGTGAGTCAAACAGATGTTCTTGTCTGCCTGGGAGAGGCTCCAAGTCTTCTCCTAGATGCCCTGTATGCACGTGTTCCCATTGTCTTTATTGAAGGAACGATGACTCGCGTGCTACAAAACATGCACTATGATTACCAGCAGGTTGCCCGAGTGGTCTCGAATGGAACGGAAGCAGTGAATGCCATTCTTGAGATGACAAAAGACCAGACCTCGTATGAAGAATCTCTTCTTCCTCAAAACACCATGCTCGAGCGGTATGCCTTAGGAACCCACCCTGAAAAACAACTCATTGAATCCCTCAAACGCTATGTCTAAACGTATTGCCTTCATTTTTACGGGCGGACGAAAAATCAAGCTCCCAGACATTCGCTCTGGTTCATCTCCAGAAGATTTTTTTTATGGAGCCCTCGAACTCCAGCGAAGAGGCTATGACATTGATTTTCTCGAGGATGCCGATTTCAATTCGGTGAAACTTTCTCTTTGGAAGAGGATAAAAAATCGTATTCCCGTGAACTATCGGTTATTCGATGAAACGGCGATTGAACGCTTCCATTCGAAAAAAGCTCTGCAACGACTCAACCAGTATGACATCCTCATCACCACAAACAACTCAGACGGTCTTGCGTTAGCCTATCTCAAAAAACAAAAGAACCTACGCTCGTCCATTATTTTTCTTTCGATGTGTCCCATCAAACCCCCAGACTCTTGGGTGAAGAAAAGACGTATGGAGATCTACCTCAACGAAATGATCTGGGGAGTGGAGAATACCCATGAGATCGACTTCCTCAAACATCTCTACCCTTCAAAAAAGATGCAGATACACTACATTCCTTTTGGGGTGGATGAGACATTCTGGAAGCCAGGAAGGAACGTCGCAAATCCCCCCTATGTTCTGAGTATGGGAAATGATAGTGGACGCGATTTCAACACGCTCATCAACGCATGGAAACCAGAATACCCAACACTCAAACTCATTACACGGAGACCCCTTCCCCCGCTTCCCCAGAACATCGAGCATATTCAAGGAGACTGGGCCAAACAATATCTGACAGATGAGGCCATTCGTACCGCTATTCAAGAAAGTTTGTTTGTTATTATCCCGGTCAAAGAAACGCTTCTTGCATCAGGACCAAGTGTTGCCATGCAGACTATGGCGTGCCAAAAAGCCCTTATTATTAACAAAACGAAAGGCTTATGGGCTCCTCACCTTCTACAAGATGGGGTCAACTGCTTACTGCCTGACCTACGTGAGCCAAACGCATTCGCGCAATCCATTGAATCTCTTCTGAATGATGAGTCATTCCGTGATACGATTGCTCAAGGTGGAAGAACACTCTTTTTAGAACACTTTACAGTCAGTTCGATTGCGGACAGACTCGAAAAACTCCTCCCTCTTGTAGACACAAAAACAGCATCTTGATCCCGCCAGACAAAATCTCCTATGGTTCCTACCGATCCAGCTCACATTCTCAAGTCTCAAGACGTCGTAACTGGAGTCGCACGATTCCTTTCAAACCAACAGGATCCGCATGTTCCTGGATATGTTCGTTATTCTGCTTCGGGAGATCTCTTTTCTGATCATCAAAAAACAAACCTTGCGGGAAGTATCTTCGCCCTGAAACTCTACGCCATGCTTGGAGAGACAGACCAAAAACGCATCCAACCGATTGTCGATCGAGTCCTTTCCTTTCAGCGTCCTGACGGATCTTTCGCGGATCCATATGTCTGTAAAAAACGCTTCATTCGCAACACCCTCTCAAGCCTCAAACATAGAGACCTCTCAAATCTTGGAAACCAAAGTTATATCCGTGCAGAAACCAGGCAAGCCTATTCTGCCCTGCTCCTACACCACGTCCTCCCTCACAAGGTCGACGCAAACATTCCGACCACCCCACAAGCCATTCACACATTCTTATCCCGTCTGGACTGGACGCGACCCTGGGGCGCAGGAAGTCATTTTAGTCATCTTCTCTTTTTTCTTTCCCTCTTCAAGAAAACAAAAAAACTGACACAGGAGCAATACCTGGAAGCACGCTCAAGTGCCTGTACGTTTATCGCTTCCCTTCAACACGAAGACGGTGCCTGGTACACAGGAAATCCTTCTCATCGTCAAAAAGTAAATGGGGCAATGAAAGTCATCTCCGGACTGATTGTCGATGATCTTCCCTTTGAACATCCTAAAGAGCTCATTAATCTTTGCTTAACCCAAGAAGCAACCCAGACCCATGATGCCTGCGACCAGATCAATCAAATTCTCGTTCTTCGTTATAGCACCCGATTACTCAATCACCCCTATCACCAAGAAGACATCAACACCTTTTGTCAGAACGCCCTCATACAGTGGGGGGCGTACTACTTTCCAGAGCATGGAGGATTTTCGTTTCATAAACACCGGGCAAACGATCGCTATTACTCAGCAAAGGTGAGCCAAGGCCTCAACGAACCAGACATCCATGGAACCATTCTGTTTGTCTGGGGTTTAAGCATGATGAAACAACTCCTGCAGACAGAAAACCTTCCAAATTTCCATGAAATCAAGAGTTAATCGTGTGCATCCACGCACTATGTCTATCAGCGTAATCATGTCCGTCTATAATGGCGAACGGTTTCTCCGTGACGCTGTGTTAAGTGTGCTCGATCAAACCTTTCACGATATTGAATTGCTTGTCATCGATGATGCTTCAACGGATGGAACACTCCACCTCCTCGAGGAACTCGCCTCACGTGACTCCCGCATCCGCATCCTCACCAACTCGACGAACCTGGGACTTACTAAGTCACTCAACCGTGCCCTTATGCACGCTCAAGGAGAGTTTATCGCCCGGCTGGACGCTGACGACATCGCCTTCCCTTCCCGACTCGAGAAACAACTCGCCTTCCTTGCCTCACATCCTGACATCGACATCGTGGGTACCGCCTACGAGTGGATCGACGAGCACGGCAACGTCATCGGTCGCCCAAACGTCATCACCGACCCAGACGACATCCACCGGACGTTCCCACGCACCAACCCGCTCCTTCACAGCTCAGTCCTGATGCGCAGACACCTCCTTGATTCCACAGGAGGATACGATGCGTCCTACAAAAAAGCCCAGGACTACGCGCTGTGGTTAAGACTTGCCCCCACCCACCGATTTGCAAATCTCCCTGAGATTCTCACACAAAAACGTCTCAGCAAAGACATGCTCTCCTATGCGAGTGAGCGAAGTCAGCTTCGGTTCGCCGTCCGAGCACGCTATGAGGCACTTAGGCGCGGAGACTACCCAATGTGGTATTTTATCTACATCTTGAAGCCGTTCATCGCCTCCATCCTTCCACGTGCTGTTGTTCGATGGATTCGGATTCACCTCTTTCATCAACGTCAGTATGAGCATCCAACCCTTCGATAAGTATCTCACACGTGCATTGGGTCTCTTTGTGTTTCTTGCATTTCTCAGTCCCGTTTTTTTCTGGCCAACATTCTATGCTCCCTTCTCAAGTCTGACGCTGATCAGCTTTTTCTTTTGTGTAGAGATTGCTCTCCCATGCTATCTCCTTCTTTTGTCCCAGAAAAAACATCCCTTCGATGCATTTCATCACCCCGTCATTCGTGCAATCGCCCTTCTCATGCTTGTCATGATCCTTTCTTCCTTTGTTGGAGTAGACCCATTGAATAGTTTTCTTGGGACCATTGATCGTCCCGTGAGTGTTCTTGTCTACATCCACGGATTCCTTCTTCTTCTCTATACGCTTGAACTGTTCTCACGCGATGGGCGATGGAAAACACGGATCTCTCTTCTTATCATAAGCATAGCATCCGTCATCGCCTTGTACACCTTCGGAGAAGGGTGGCTATGGCCCACGTTTGTAACGTTTGAAGGGCGTACCGCAAGTCTCCTTGGAAGCCCGAATTATCTTGCGAGCTTCCTGATTCTCCCCACATTTTTGTCTATCGCCTATGCGTCAAACGTACACAAAAAAATGCGACCCATTTTTTGGATGCTTGCCTTGAGCATGGTGATCGCCATCGTCTTATCAGGGACGCGTGGTGCCCTGCTTGGACTCATCGTAGGAGCTCTTATCTTGGTAACCCCCTCTAGCTCCCCCTTAAAAAGGGGGAGGACCGGAGGTCTTGGCACCCGTGTCTCTAAAAGAATGCTCCTGGCGGGTCTGCTGACATTCCTCGGAGTGTTTCTGGTGTTCAGTGTGACGAATGTAAACTCGCTCATGGAACGCTTCACACAAACAACAGATGCAAATAGTTCTATGCGTCTCGTCTACTGGAACATGGCCGTTGAAGGCTGGAAGGAACACTCATTTCTTGGAGTCGGACCAGGAAATTTCTATACCATCGCAGACCCAGCGTTTACTCCCGATCTCTATCAGCACACACACGCCTGGCCAGATAGCCCTCACAGCACCTTGTTCGAACGCCTCTCAACAACAGGACTTTTTGGACTATTTGCATGGTTCCTATTCCTCTTTTTCCTCATGCGCGCCCTGTGGCAACATCGTACACAGCCTGCCAACATCGCTCTTCTTGCGGGTATCATCGCGTACCTCGTTCAGGGATTATTCTTCTTCGACGGGATAAGTGATTTCATTCTGTTTCTCTTCGTCATTGCATGGACCTGTACATCCACCCCCTCAACCACCCATCAGGAACACCGATCTCCCTCTTTCCTCCTGGGAGGCGCTGGAGGGGTTCTTGCTCTCACAGGAATCTTCTTTCTCATCCTCCCCTTGCGCACAGAAGTTGCTCTGGCAGGAAAACAGCTTCTCCCTCAACAACAGATCATCATCGACGACCTGCTCATTTCTCAAACCGCTTTTGAACGTGCCACAACCTTGAACACGACACAGGACCCCGCTCACGTTCAGGAAGCCATAGACCTCTATGTCGAGAGTCTCGATCGTCACCCTCTCCGACAACAAGCCTGGAATGACCTCGCTTGGCTTTACTACATTCAAGCGTTCCTCCAACAGACCATCGTGAGTGAAGAAGGAATCCTTTCGGCACAAAGAGCGATCCAACTTGCTCCCGGACGAATAGAAGCCACATCAACCCTTACGCAAATGCTCTTGCACACAGCTACCATTGCCTCAGAACAACAGCAGTACCCTCTCCTCATTGAGACTTACCTCTCGCTCATTGAACTTCAGCCGACGACGTATTCCTACCTTGCAAATCTTGCGACAAGTTACGCTCTTAATGGACAGATCGAAGAAGCGATCACAACAGCCAATACCCTAAAGCACCTTGACCCCCAGAGCACAGAATCCGTAAATGCCTTTTTAGAGAGCTTGTAATATGCGCATCTTTTTCTTCATCACAAAATCTGAACAAGGCGGAGCGCAAACACATGTCGCTCAACTCGCACGATTTTTTATCTCACGTAACGATGACGTGATGATCATGAGCGCTCCAGGAGGATGGCTTGAAAAAGAAGCTCAAAAGATGGGAGCTTCTTTTGCGCCAAATGCGTTTCTTGGAAATTCCGCAAATCCCCTACGGCTTGTTCGAGCCACACAACGCCTCTCTCAGGCCCTGAAAAGCTTTCGCCCTGATCTTGTCACGTGTCACAGCACCGTCGCCGGACTCATCGGAAGGTTCTTCATCCGCAACCGCATCCCAACGATTTTTACCGCTCATGGGTGGGGCTTCACACAAGGAGCTCCGTGGCTCAGACGACGTCTCCTTCCTTTTCTCGAACGTCTCGCCGGTCGTTTTTCCTCCCAGATTATTTGTGTTTCGCACAATGACCTAGATCTTGCTCAACGTCAGCACATCGCCCCAAACAACACCCTCACTCTCATTCACAATGGGGTTGAGCTCCAAGCAGAGTCTCTCAAAAAACCTTCAGACGTCGTACACATCTTTTTCGTCGGACGATTAGCTCCTCCCAAAATTCCATCTCTCCTTCTAACCGCATTCTCACAGCTTGACCCTGAACTTCAACACCGCACACACATCACCATCATCGGAAATGGACCTGACACACATCAACTTGCGTTAGACATTCAGTCGCACAACTTGAGCGGTTTCGTTGAACTGGCTGGAGCTCTGCCTCACGACCAAGTCCTCGAACGCCTCAAAGCGGAAGCGGATCTCTTTGTCTTGTTATCAAATTGGGAAGGGTTCCCCTATTCGATCTTAGAAGCGATGAGCGCAGGTGTTCCGGTGATTGCTTCTCGTGTTGGTGGCATTCCAGAAGCCCTCGCCTACGGAGGAGGAATCCTTATCGATAATCATGATCCCGATCAGATCACACGTGCGCTTGCACAACTCATTCACGATCCATCCCTGCGGAGCTCGATGGGGATCACCGCACAACAATCGGTGCACGATCACTTTTCTCTTGAACAGATGTGTCAGCAAACACTCGCGGTGTATCACAAGACTCTGTTACAATAGCTCCATATGGAATCTGAGTCCGCTCGAATCAGAGCACAACTTACTTCGCAGAACGCTCTTTCATTTATCGATGAATTTCTCTTCGCTTTTCCAAACGCCAATCTGTATCTTGTAGGGGGAGCGATCCGTGATGCTCTTCTGTCTCGAACCATGCATGAACGGGACTACGATTTTGTTGTCACCCATCTTTCTCCTTCCCACCTCGAAGCTTGGTTCCAAACAAAAGGAGAGCTCCATCTCGTTGGTCAACATTTTGGCGTGTATAAATTCATGCCAACTGGATTTACGTCAAAAGACATCTCCTTTATCGACATTGCCCTCCCAAGAACTGAACGTGTCGCTGAGGGAAGTCTTGGAGGCTATCGCGATTTTGATGTCCAATCTGATCCAACCCTCCCGATTGAAACAGATCTTGCTAGGCGAGACTTTACCATCAACGCCATGGCGCTTGATCTACGCCACAACATGCTCATCGACCCACATAACGGACACGTAGACCTCTCCCACAAGCTCCTGAAGGCCGTTGGTCAGCCTGAAGAACGGTTCGCAGAAGATCTTACCCGCATCCTTCGTGGGATCAGATTCGCTTCGGAACTTGGGTTCGACATTGAGCCAGAAACAGCACGTGCGATGAACACACTGATTGAGGAAATACATAGAATGCGCGAAGTCGGAGAGAAGTTTGAGTACGTGGTCCCAAGAGAGGTTATTGGTGAAGAAATCGCGAAAGCCCTTTCTCGCAACCCTGTTCAAGCTGTTCAAAAGCTCATCGAGCATCGCGTCATTGAAATTCTCTTTCCAAGTGTCCACTCCATCCTCCAGAAAAACCCTACCTACCTCCAGCCCCTTTCCCAGATCGTTCCTGGAGAACTTCCTCTTGCGCTTACCCTTCTCTTCAGAGAGCTTTCTCCGGAACAGGTGCGAGAGGCTTTCGACTTTTCAGGACTCAATACTCTTCCAAGAGGATCGTCCTATCGCACAGAGCAGGAACAGATCCTTTGGCTCATCAGCGTCCTCCAATTGTCTCTCACGCCTGAGGCTATTCAAACCATGCGCGCCTCCCTATTTGAAAAACGCTTTTTCAATGGCAAAGGGATGATGTTGATACGTTGTCTTGAAATCTTGAAAGAAAAAGAACTCGCCCAAGCCGTAAAAAATCGTCGAAGAGAAATTGAAGCGCGTTGGCTCGTCGACCATGACGAATCGATCGCTCCGCTTCTATCAGGTCAGGACATTCTTTCTCAAGGAATTCCCCCTGGACCAGAAGTGCGTCTCTTGCTTGATCACGTCCGTGATCTTCAGCTCGATGGCAAACTCATGCGACGTGAAGAAGCTCTTCGTTGGTTAAAAGAAAAACAGGTGTAATAAAAATCCCCCAATGACTTGGGGGATTTTTATACAACGGAACTGATCTCCTGGTTACGATGCGGGCCAGCTAAGCTGGCTCACCTTCGCTTCCATGCTTCGGTTGAATCTCGGCAAAGCTGAGCTTTGCCTTCTGCATATTCAACCCCTTGCCTGCCGGCAGGCAGGGAGCTCAGCTCGGTGGTGGGCGACACAAGATTCGAACTTGTGACCTCCACAATGTCAATGTGGCGCTCTAACCAACTGAGCTAGCCGCCCAGGCTAACGCTCTCGAAAGAACAGCAGAAGTGTACGAAATTACTTGCTCTTCGTCAATATTAAAAGAAACGACTATTTGATGAAGTATCTGACCCACCTTTGTATTGCGAAATACCTTCTTCTGGTTGATCCTCAGGATCGAGAATGATCCAAGGTTTTGTTTTGCTTTTTGAGATTGCCATAATAAGAAATCCCCCGATCGTGAGAAGGACGGCTCCCAATAAAAAGGTCCCAAATATTCCAGCAAACCCACATCCAAATACGGCGGTCACCATCTCGGCATTTCCACTCGCCTGACCAAGACAATCACGCACCGCGAGCTCTGATTGACGCATGCCAACATAAGCCGTCCCAATTCCCAACACGAGAGAAAGGAGACTAAAGAGACAACTGAATCGAACTTTTCGAAGTCGCCCAAGTTTCATGACCGTCACAACCGCAAAGAAGACACCTCCTAGAATCCAATAGAGCAAGAACCAGAGAATGGAAAGCAGAATCAAAAAGGACATCATTTCAGCATCCATATCTAGAATATTGTCAGTGTATAAAACAGTCCAAAAAAGAAAATCATAATAACCGCCGCAATGATGAGAGCCATGACTCCGACGATCCCCTCCTTATCTTCTTCACGAATGGCTTTACGCAAAAAGAAGATTCCAATTCCGAGTAAGACAATTCCGAGAAATAAAAATGGCATAGTGTTCTGGTGGGGGTGGATGGACTCGAACCATCGGCCACCAAGGTATAAGCTTGGTGCTCTAACCAGCTGAGCTACACCCCCATCTGTTTATTCATTTCAAGCTCACTCTAGTATACCACTCAGAAATTTTAAAGGGTGAGAAGTTGCTCTTAGGTGGATTTTTGTTATACTTTAGCCAAATTATTATATATGCCTACCATCGAAATCACCGAAGAAGATGCCGGAGTACGTTTAGACCTCTTTCTGTCCAAAATCATTGATATTTCAAGATCTAAGATTCAAAAGCTTATTAAAGAAGAATCAGTCACGATCAACGATAAACCAGCAAAAACAAAGACGCTCCTTGAACCAGGCGACCGTGTCACCTATTCTGAGCCTGACCGAACCCCCTTTGAAAAGACGGAAGAACCCCCCGTTCTAGATGTTATCTACGAGGATGATGATCTTTTTGTGATTCATAAACCTGCCGGACTTCTTGTGCATGAAGCCATGAAGGATGAACATCGAACGACGGTTGTCGATGGTGTCCTTGCACGCTATCCTCAGATAAAAGAAATCGGCGATGATCCAAAGCGCCCTGGAATCGTTCATCGACTCGACAAAGATGTCTCCGGTCTGATGGTCATTGCAAAAACGCAAGAAGCATTTGAATTCCTCAAACAACAATTCAAAGATCGCACCATCAAGAAAGAATATCTCGCTCTTGTCTATGGAATCCTTCCGAAGGAAACGGATATTATCACCTTGAACATTGAACGGTCTAAGAACAAAGGGCGAATGGTTGCCCGAACAGGAGAACAAACGGGCAAAGAAGCACGAACGGAATATGATGTTCTCAGACGCTTTGCGACCGCCACCTTTATCCAGGTGAAAATCTTTACCGGACGCACGCATCAGATTCGCGTACATTTCCAAGCGATCGGATACCCAATCGTCGGAGACAAACTCTATAAAGTAAAAAACATGAAGTTCCGAGATATTCCAATGGACCGACTGTTTCTTCATGCCTACAAACTCGGAATCACCCTCATGGATGGAACTCAGAAAAGCTTCATGGCTCCCCTCCCAAAAAATCTTGAAGACCTTTTGGAAACACTCCCAGTAAACTCTCAGTAAAGACCGTATGAACAAAACGCTCTACATCATCACAGGGCCAAGCGGTGTTGGGAAATCAACCGTTGCACAAGAACTCCTTAAGCGTAGACCCACCCTAAAAAAGGTTGTCACCTGCACCACGCGAAAAATGCGTGAAGGGGAAACGGACGGTGTCTCCTATCACTTTTTAGATCGAAAAACATTCCAGTCTCTGATTGCAGAAAAGGCACTTTTTGAATGGGATGAGCATTACGACAACTTCTACGGGATTCGCAACGCAGATGTTACACAGCTCATGGAAGAAGGAAGCGATGTGCTCTTCGTGGTGGATATTGCTGGTGCCAAAACCATTAAGGAATCTCACCCTGAAGCCGTTCTCTTTTTTATCGAACCAGAGACAACAGACCAACTGCTTCAGAGAATCGAGAAACGAGACCAAGGCACAACGACCGGCCTGGAGGAAAGAAAAGCCTCCATACATCGGGAAATGGCCTTTGCTGAGCTTGCAGATCATCGAGTCATGAATAAGGAAGGAAAATTAGATGAAACCGTTGAGAACATTCATAAGATCATGGGAAGTCTTGACGAAACACGATGAAAAAGCTATTATCTGGCCACATTTATCAGCCGATCAATGAACACTGATTCTTATAAAAGGATGTGGTCCACTTGTCAGGCGCTGTAAGAAATACCTATGTCAGACGAGACAACACAATCATCAGAGGAAAAGGACGTTGAAGAAACCATCGTTCCTGTCACAGATGAAACCCAAGAGGCCGTGACCCCAGAAGCTCCTGCTCTTGCATACAAAGAAAAGATGTTTGGAATGGACGATCTCCAAGCCGGACAAACCGTTCGTCTTCATGAGCGCATCCAGGATGTTTCTCCAAAAGGAGAGGTCCGTGAGCGTATTCAAGTCTTCGAAGGAATGATCCTCGCGTTAGGTGGATCTGGTGTTTCGCGAACGATCACCTTGAGAAAGATCAGCAACGGAGTAGGAGTCGAGAAAATCTATCCGATCAACTCTCCTCTTGTATCCAAGATCGAACTCATCAAGACCGCAAAGGTTCGACAAGCCAAACTCGGCTTCCTCAAAGATCTCAAACAGCAGTTCAAACGCAAACTCAAAGAAGACTACACCGAGCTTGGTGTGCAAAAAAAGAAAAAAGGAAAGAAGTAACAAATCAAAAACACGAGCCGGAAGGCTCGTGTTTTGTTTTACGATTAGATGGATCGTACATCATCAGAAGAATTCACATCATCTCCCGTTGCATACTTCCAAAGATAGGTGTCATTGACTTCAACGATTCCCTGATTCCATCCGGAACCATAGATATCATTCGCAACTGTCTCACTGGTAATCCAATGAAGCTTATAGTCGCTTCCCACAACAAACACCTTTGTCGAAGTTGTTGCCTTCACCCGTGTTCCTGGAGCGATTTTAAGATCGCCACGAAACTCGTATGACGAGAGGTACGCATCGATCGTTGCCTGGCTCACGTCGAGCGTTTCATTCCATGAATCAAACCACGTAAAGTAGACGGTCTCGTCTGGAATGAGCCAGATTGACCCATCTGTTACAAGATAAATACCAGAAGCATCATACGCACTGAATGCCTCGACGTTTTCACGTTCAAGATCAAGAAGGGGTGAGAAGGTCACTTGGTAGATGTTTCCATCGGTTCCCTTCCAATAGGCATGATCTCGGTCAGACAGTACAGGAGCCGTCCCATACCCGATATTCAAATAATATCCGGTTGTTGTGTTCTCGTACCAAATGTCTCCATCCGCATCCAAACCAACAAGAATGTCTTCATAAGTATCTGTCACTTGGTACGCACGTGTCTGCCACGTCATGGTTGAGAATGTGTAGCCCACATACTCACCCTCATTATTCTGAAAGTAGATTGCGTCTTTATCAAGATTGAATGTCCCGTTTAATGCGACACCAAACTTGCTTACGCCACCTGCATCGCTGACATACAGACCATTCTCATCGTCAATGTAGGCCATACGGTCTCCAACGATCTGGATCGCCTCCTGCACGTCCATAAGCCATGTCAGGTAAGCCCCTCCAGCATCCGTTGGGGCTGTATCTGTTTCTGGATCGTAGCTCCAAAGTCGGAAGTTCTTAAAAAATTGAACAGAACCATCGGAGACGAAATGGGCTCCAACGATCTCCCCAGGAGATTCGGTCCACGTTTCTGGAATCGCTTCCATCGAACGTGCGGTCTGATCAATCAACCACAACTGCTGAAACCCACCAGAGAACTGAAACTTCACAAGAGCGAGTCCATCTTGAACATCGACAATCTCCTGCCAAGGAGCTGTTAACTGATAAGTAAAGTCATCACGACCATAGTCCGTTTCATAATCATAGACAGATAACTCAGACTCAACTTCTCCTGTTTCTTCATCTTCATGAAGGGTTGAGAAATATAGACGATCTCCGTCTGTGGCAAACGTCATAAACGCCATACTATTTTCATCTCGTTCAATATCTGTAATTTTGCTTACAGAACCTGTCTGAGTATCGTATTCATAAACGGTTCCCCAAGAATCATCTTCTGTTGAAGGAACACGGTAGATGAATCGACCATCCTGAGCGGTGTACCAAAATACATCTGTGACTTGCTCACCAACATCCGTAATCTCAAAAGACTCACCATCCTTTAGAATGGTCATGTCTACAAGGTCACAGAGTTCTGGGTACGCACATGACTCGGCCGTTTTTGTAACAAAAACAGCGTCATTAAAGTCATATGGACCTGACATGTCACCGAACGCTAGTCGTTCGACGCGATAATAGTCATAGTCCCAAGCTGCTTCCGCAACGTTGTTTGACCATTCTCCTGAGTCAGCAAAGACTCGCGGAAGAAGCGGACTCACACCGATCGCGATGGCGACAGCTAAAATAAGAGTTTTCTTGATCATAATAGTGTTATAAGTTTTGAACTAACTTAACGGCCAAAGATACCATAAAATGAGGGTTTTGTCAACAGATGTAAGTAAAATCTGTGCTAAAATAAGCAAAAAAGAAACCGCCTTTCCCAATGAAAGAGCGGTTATAAACCTATTTCAACAAAGGTTTTAAATATTTCCCTGTAATACTTGCCTTTACCTTCACAATATCCTTTGGAGTTCCTTCGGCAACCAACTGCCCTCCTTTTATCCCTCCATCAGGACCCATATCGATCACCCAATCAGCTCCTTTAATCACATCAAGGTTATGTTCGATGATCACAACCGTATTCCCTTTATCAACAAGCTGTTGAAGTACCAGTAATAAGCGTTTGATGTCTTCAAAGTGAAGTCCTGTCGTTGGCTCATCGAGAATATAGAGGGTTCGTCCTGTTGCTCGCCGAGAAAGCTCGGTCGCAAGCTTTACGCGCTGTGCCTCTCCTCCCGAAAGAGTCGTAGCGCTCTGCCCAAGACGAATATATCCAAGGCCAACCTCGTGCAGAATATTCAACTTATCAAAGATCGCTGACTGATCGGCAAAGAAGCGACGTGCCTCTTCAACCGTCATGTTTAAGATATCTGAAATGTTTTTTTGTTTGTAATGAATCTCAAGAGCTTCGTGATTGTACCGTGTTCCTCGACACTCCGTACATTCCACATACACATCCGGCAAGAATTGCATTTCGATGCGTCGCATCCCATCTCCTCCACAAGCCTCACAACGCCCTCCTCCCTTCACGTTGAAACTAAACTTCCCAGCATCGAACTTTCGCATCTTTGCTTCTGGGACTTCTGTGAACAGATCACGAATCGCCGTAAAGACTCCCGTATACGTTGCTGGGTTTGAGCGTGGGGTTCGTCCAATCGGTGACTGATCCACCGCCACGACCTTGTCGATATGCTCGACGCCTTTAATATCCTTGTGCTCGCCCGGATAGACTTTGGCACGATAGAATTTCTTGCTCAGGGCTTTTCCAAGAATGTCGAGAATAAGCGTGGACTTTCCAGATCCTGACACTCCTGTCACACATACAAGCTTCCCAAGAGGAATATCAACATCTACGTTCTTCAAGTTAAACGCATTCGCGCCCTGAATCGTAAGTTTCTTTCCACTCCCTTTTCGGTATTTCTTTGGAAGAGAAATCGTTTTCTTTCCCGTGAGATACTGACCCGTGAGCGAATCTTTATTTTTCTTAATTTGTGCTGGAGTTCCTTCGGCGACAATCTGACCTCCATACTCTCCCGCGCCTGGTCCGACATCAAACACGTAATCTGCTGCCTCAATCATCGCTTCATCATGCTCGACCACAATAACCGAGTTTCCAAAATCTTTGAGCGCGCGGATCGTCTCAATCAAATGATCATTGTCGCGTGGATGAAGTCCAATCGAAGGTTCGTCGAGAATATAAATGACTCCTGAAAGCTGACTCCCCAGTTGCGTGGCAAGTCGAACACGCTGAGACTCACCACCTGAGAGCGTCATAGCGCTTCGATCAAGCGTAAGGTATCCCAACCCCACCTGCATCAACTGTTTAATGCGAATCCGCACCTCCTTTGCCACGCGGTCGACCACAAGACGCTCGTCACTCGTAAGGCCATTTGTGAGCAGATCTTTTTTATTTGTCAGGGTATCAAAATGTGCCTGAACATCCTCGATAGGCATGTTCACCAAATCGGCAATAGATTTATCCGCAATCGTGATCGCGAGCACCGCAGGCTGAAGACGTTTTCCAGAACACCCAGGGCACGTCATGCGACGCATGTATCCTTCGAGCTCACTGCGAACATATTCGGAATCTGTTTCCCGATATTTTTGTTCAAGTTGCATCAAAATTCCTGGAAACGTAATTCTCTCTCCTTTATAGGTATATTCATCCTCCCCTGTCCCATTTAACAAAAGATCAAGTTTTGGTTTTGGAAGTTTTCCAATAGGGATACTCATGGAGATACGGTGCTTCTTTGCCACGATCTTCAAAATATCCATGTAGCTCGTCTGATTCCCCGCAATCCTTGTCCAAGGACGAACCGCCCCTTCTGCAAACGTAAGACGTCGATTTGGAATCACAAGCTCTGACTCGAGAACCAACTTTTCTCCAAGGCCCATACAATCTCGACACGCCCCAAATGGAGAGTTAAACGAAAACAGTCTCGGCTCTGGCTTTGGAAGATTGATGCCACATGCCGCACACATATAACTTTGAGAGAGCGACAATTCATCCCCTGTGTCATCATTCAATAACGTCACAAACCCATTTCCGTACTCAAGCGCTTTGGTCACCTGTTGAGTCACCTGTTCGGTTGAATACGATTGCTCTGAAGTAAATGCAAAGATCACCACATCAATATCATGTGCCTTCTTCTTATCTTTGCGCATGATGAGCGCCTCCTTCGTATCCATGAGAAGACCATCAAAACGAATCTGCGTGAACCCGGCATTTAATGCCGTTTGAAGAACTTGTTTATGCTCTCCCTTTAACTGATGAACAACTGGAGCGAGTAAAAGAATCTCCTTTGTTCCCATGAGTGTTTCAACATGAGACACAATCTGCGGGAGAGTTTGTTCACTGACTCCGGCTCCACACTCCGGACAATGCGGGCGACCCGCTCGAGCAAACAGCACGCGGAGGAAATCATAAATCTCCGTCACCGTTCCCACGGTTGAGCGTGGGTTGTGTGACGAAGATTTTTGATCAATCGCAATGGTTGGAGAAAGACCGAGAATCTCATCTACATCAGGCTTATCCTGAAGTTCGAGAAACTGTCGTGCATATGAAGACAAAGACTCCATATACCGACGTTGCCCTTCGGCATAAATCGTGTCGAAGGCAAGAGAAGATTTTCCTGATCCTGAAAGACCCGTAATAACGACAAGTTGATTCTTTGGAATATCAACATTGATATTCTTAAGGTTATGCGCGCGAGCCCCCCGGACGGAAATCTTGTTGGACATAGTTTAAAAAGAGGAGAAATAAGAAGCGTCTGCAAGGCTACCACAAAAATAAACACCAGGCAAGAGTCCCGCCTGGTGTTTGATCTACAAAAAAGAACTTAGTCGAAGATTGTATAGAACCAAGATGTTGTATCTGGTGCCGTATTACAATTGTAATCCGCGGTGGTAAGAGCCGATGCAACAGAATCGGTAATAGCCCCAAAACTGAATGACCCGAGATAACACGCTTTTTCTGCCTCCGTACGATTCCACGCACACATATCATTGAGTGTTCCACCTCCACCGCAAAACGATCCTAATGTCAGGTCTCCAAGATTATCGTACAGGACTTTTCCTGCTCCAGAATCTGTTCCTGGAAGACCGGAATTTTTTCCAAGATCAATATTCTCAAGAGTTGTGTTTCCACTCGAAGAAAAGACTGGAAGCGTCTCATAGTCTTCACATGTTTTAACCTGTGAACAATTGACGACAACACGCGCACACGCAGCCGTTCCCGTTGGATCTCCTCCTCCATCAGGATCTCGTGTAAGAAAACAGGCTTCATATTTTTGCACAACCGTCTCCTCCCATTGAATCGTCTTTCCTGCATTTGGACCAACCGTTGGTGTGAAACTTGCCGTCTTCGGTGAAATATCCGTTTCATACCGAGGCAAACTATTAAATGCCGAACAGATGGAAGCCGTTGGAGGAAGGACCGTATTATCAGACGTTAATTCCTCACAAGCCATACACGTCGGCGTCTCTCCCGGAATACACATCTCTCTGTCATTCGCACAAAACGCAAAGTTACAAACAACTCCATCTACGGTTGCATTTCCTTCTGGATCTTTTGTCACGGTTCCCACCGTTCCACATGCCTTGGGACCAGAATACTCAATGGCATATCCCTCTTTGATCAAGTCATCGCAAGAAGCATTATCAACAAGACTCACGGTTTTAATCATGGGAAAATCCGGAACGGACATCTTCAAAAGCTGTGGATTCACGGTAAATAGAATGAGGTAGGTTGAGAGAAGCAACACCAGCCCCATGACGGCATTTTTAATCGTCGTCTTTGCCTTCCCGACCTGTTCAGAGCTCAACCCTCCCAATGACCAACGAATTCCAGCAACCATTAACATCACGATTGCGATCGTGGTAGCAGCTCCTAACATCCACTGATAGGCTTTCGCAACATACTCCCCTAAGTCCCCCGCCACAGTCAGTCCGCCTATAGATGTTGAGAGCGTAAGTTTCGCAGCCTTCGATGGATCAGGAAAACAATAGTGATACCCATTCGGACACTCAGGAGGCTGATACCCATCGAGAACCCCATTATGTTCTGCACACTGATCTGCCGTGAAACAATTCAAACTTCGGGATGGATGTTGATTCGCCGTACAAGCAAAAGCCGCAATATTTTGACCGCTCGCCTTACACGCAGTATCACATGCCGTACGTTCAATTTTGGTGGTTGCGTCTGGATACTGTTTCGCTCCCGTGGGACTTGTGCAATAACACGAACAACTATCTGTTGCCGCTTGCACAGATGGAACGGCTCCAAAAACCCCGATGATCATCAAGGTCATCAACATGGCACCAAAAAATCGCTGAGTCTTTCTCATACTTATTCTTCGCGATTCAAAATCGACTGAATAACCGCTTCTAAAATATCCGCAGGAATGGCTCCGGCAATACGGTTTCCATTAATAAAAAATGTTGGTGTTCCTCGCACCCCGGCTTCGACCCCCGCGAGATAATCTTCTGTGACTTCATCCGCATACCGACCAGATTGTACGCACGACTCAAACTGAGCCACGTTCATATTTAGACTTTCGGCAAACTCCATAAATGCTTCTTCGCTCAGCGCATTCTGATTTTGATACAGCTTGTCGTGAAACTCCCAAAACTTTCCTTGATCATCTGCACACTCCCCTGCCTCAGCGGCCTTTTGCGCAATCGGGTGAAGTTCTGTCAGAGGAAAATCTCGATAAATAAACTGCACCGTATCTGGATACTGCACCGCAAGCTCACGGATGATAAAACTCGACTCTCGTGAAAACGGACATCCAAAATCTGCAAACTCCACAATCGTCACAGGAGCCGACGGATTTCCTAATCGAGGATCATCCGTCGTGACGAGATCAAACGTCCCATCTTTCACCGGTCGACTTGCTAGGCTCGTAATCGTAGAAAAACTCCCTCCAAAACTCAATGCGCTTGAATCCACCTCACCTGTCCGAATCAAATTTGCGAAATACAGAACGCGGTAGACGAATATTCCTAAAAGGGAAAGCACAATAATAGTCACAATCGTAGCAACCCAACTCCGCTTTCGATGAATATGTTCGTCAGCCTCCATAGTATCTTCTTTAAAAAAAGTATATCATGAATCATGTTGCCTCTATAGAGACCGTTGACGAGATACGAGGAATCTGATAGTCTTTGCACGAAATCAATTCTCCTATGAACTTGGAATCTGTACTAAATATCGCTCAAATCGTCCTTGCTATTCTTCTTGTCGCTTCCATTTTGCTTCAAGCTCAAGGAACAGGACTCGGAGCGGCTTTTGGAGGAGGCGGTAATGTCTACCGAACAAAACGTGGAGCTGAGAAGAAAATCTTTCAGCTCACCATTATCCTATCTATCCTATTTTTTGGCGTCGCTCTGGTTAACGCTCTGATCTAGCAAAAAAAGAGACTCTTCTCTATCTTGTGCTTGATATCCGTACATTCTTCAAACGTTTTCGAAAAGACTCAAGGTCTTCCGCTCGCGACCTGACTATGCGCCAGGTTCTTTCCGTTCGAAAGACGGGAGGAATCCCTTCTTGGAAACAATGGAAGCAACTTCCAAGCGTCCTTACCCGTTCAGAAAAAAACATCCTGATCGGAGCCACAGGAATTATTGTGCTTTCTCTTCTCATCGCAGGTGTGAGTTACGTGACCACACATCAAATTGTCATTCCAGCGGTTGGAGGAGAGTACACAGAAGGACTTGTGGGAGAACCTCAGTTTATCAATCCGCTCTATGCCGTCAGTAGTGATGTAGACCAGGATCTCGTAAGTCTGATCTACTCTGGACTTGTCCGATGGGATCAAGAAGAAGGATTTATTCCAGATCTCGCAGAATCGATTGAAGTAAATGACGAGGGAACAATCTACACATTGAAAATTCGTGACAACGCGAAGTTCCACAATGGAGAAGATGTGCTTGCACGCGATGTGGTCTTTACGATCAATGCCATTCAGAACCCTTCTTACCGAAGTCCCCTTGCCGATCATTTCTACAACGTGACGGCCGTTCAAGAAGATGACAAAACGGTTTCTTTTATCTTAGAAGAAGCGTTCGCTCCGTTCATACAGCACCTGACCGTCGGAATCCTTCCATCAAGTCTCTGGGCAGAGATTCTGCCACAAAATGCTCCTTTGGCCGCGTTCAATTTACAACCCGTTGGTTCAGGTCCTTACACATTCGCAGAATTTACAAAGGATAAGAAAGGATCCATTCGAAGCTATAGCATCAAACGCAATAGCAACTATTATTTCGAGGCTCCATACATTGAAGATATCCATTTCAAATTCTATCCTGACATCTTCGCACTTCACGAAGCACTCCAAAACAAAAACATCGAAGGGGTCAGTGTGGTCGGATTTGATCAACGTGAAAAAATACTCACAAATAGAAATGTCGAATTGCTTGAACCATTCCTTCCAAGAGAGACCGTCCTATACTTCAATCAAGACTTGAGCCCTGCCCTGAAAGACGATTCTGTACGCCAGGCCATTGTTTCAGCGATTGATAAAGGGGCGATCGTAAGCGATGTCTATCAAGAGACAGCACGTGTGATTCATAGCCCCATACTCGAAGGCATGATCGGATACGATGAACTCCGAGTGGACATCTACGATCCAACTCAATCCGAAACACTTCTCGAGGAAGCGGGGTATGCCAAACAAGAAGGAACCGAAATCCGTCTCTTGAAAAAGAGTCTACGCACCGAAGAAACGAGCGATGAAGAAGGAACGGAAACTCCCCAGACACTTCGCTTTACCCTCACGACCGTTGACCGAACAGACCTGCGTTTGGTTGCTGAACAGATTGCAGAAGACCTCCATGCGGTTGGCATCGATGTGACTGTGAACCTCGTCCCTTCTGAGCGGATTGGAATTGACATCATTGATCCTCGAAACTTCGAGCTTCTGTTGGCTCCCATCATGCTCGAAGCAGATCCAGATCCCTACCTGTTCTGGCACTCTTCCCAAACAAAAACATCTGGGTTAAACCTCGTCGGATATAGTAATGCGGATGTCGATACCCTTTTAGAAGAGGCTCGTATAGAACGTGATCCTGAAATCCGATCGCAAAAATATCAAGAGTTCCAAGAACTTCTTGCCACAGATGCTCCAGCGGTCTATCTCTATCAATCGACCTACGGATACGGACTCGATACAAAAATTCAGCATCCTGCACTCAACTCGATTCTTATTCCCTCCGATCGATTCGTCGATATCACCCAGTGGTATATCAAAACCAAAAAGGCTCTCCAGTAAATGGGAAGTCCTTCAAACGAGCCTATGACTCGCTCCTTTGAAGAACTTCCCCCATGCGGATGTGGTGGAACGGTAGACACGCAGGCCTCAGAAGCCTGTGGGAGCAATCTCGTGAGGGTTCAAGTCCCTCCATCCGCACCACCATGTGATTTTTTACCGAGCAGATGAGATCATCTCTCTCATCTGCTTTCAAAAGATCACCCACCATGCTTGAGGAGAAAAGCCTGTCCTTTCACAACTGAACTTTTATTATTACTACAACAAACTATTGTTTTATTTATGGTTACACAAAATTCACCACGCAAACCCGCACCAGCAGGTGCCGGAAAGCCCAAACACCGCGGTCGTGTCTTTCGATCAAATAAGCCACAAACGGCTCGAAGAAATATCCCGACCCAACAGGTCCGCTCAAAAATACTCCATGCACCAAACGGCGACAAACTTCGCATCATGGTCCTTGGAGGATGTGAAGAAGTTGGACGCAACTGTACGCTCATCGAATATAAAAACGACATCGTGATTGTCGACATGGGTCTCCAGTTTCCAGAAGAAGGAATGCCGGGAGTGGACTACATCATTCCAAACATGACCTACCTCAAAGGAAAAGAAAAAAACATTCGAGGAGTCATTATTACCCACGGTCACTATGACCACATTGGAGCCATCCCTCATACCGTTCCGAACATCGGAAATCCACCGATCTATGCGCTCCCCATGTCTGCAGCCATCATCAAGCGTCGCCAGGAAGACTTCCATACACGCCCACTGAACCTCAAGGTCACCAAAGCGAGCGACAAACTCAAACTGGGTTCCATGACGGTTTCCTTCTTCCACATCAATCACAGCATTCCAGACGCCGTCGGGATCGTGATCGATACCCCTGTCGGGCGTGTCTGTCATACGGGAGACTGGAAGTTTGATTTTCATCCATCTGGGACGGAACACGCAGACTTTCAGCATATCGCCGCGCTTGGAAAAGAAGGGGTCCTCGTACTGATGGGAGACTCAACCAACGCCAACCACGAAGGTCACCAGGTCTCTGAAAAAGTCATTGGAGCAGAACTGACCACGATCATCGAGAAGGCTCCTGGTCGCGTGATCGTCGGAACATTCGCTTCGCTCCTCGCTCGCGTTAAACAAATTATCGAAGCATCAGAAAAACTTGGAAAGAAAGTTGCCATCGATGGATACTCCATGAAAACAAACGTGGAGATTGCCAAAGCCATGGGCTTCATTAAATGCAATCAATCAACCTTGATCAAACCGGAACAAATGGACTCCTATCCGGATAATAAGGTCGTCCTTATTTGTACGGGAGCGCAAGGAGAAAAGAATGCTGCCCTCAATCGTATTGCCAACGGTGAACATCGAAGTGTCAACGTCGGAGAAGGCGACACCATCATTTTCTCCTCATCCGTAATCCCTGGAAACGAAGGATCTGTCCAACGTCTGATGGACTCGCTCTACCGCAAGGGCGCAAACGTCATCAACTATAAGATGATGGACGTGCACGCGGGAGGACATGCCAAAAAAGAGGACATCAAGCTCATGCTCGCCCTCTTCAAGCCAACGTACTATGTTCCGATCGAAGGAAACCACTTCTTGCTCCGAGAGAATGCGAGCGTGGCCTATTCCATGGGATGGGACAAAGACCATGTATTCGTCGTTGATAACGGTCAAGTAATGGAATACTGGAAAGATGGAGGACGACTCACAAAAGAGAAAGTGCCAACCGATTATGTCTTTGTGGACGGGCTCGGTGTGGGAGATGTGTCTCAAGTCGTTCTCCGTGACCGTGTCGTGCTCGCCGAAGACGGAATGGTCATTGTCATTGTGCAAGTCGAAAAGAAAACCGGAAAACTTGTCGGGTATCCTGATATTGTCAGCCGAGGGTTCATTTATATGAAGGACCATCAAGAGCTGATCAAAGAGACCCGTGACCAAGTTAAGAAGGCCGTCATCGACAACGATCCAAAGTCCGCAGCAGATCCAAAGTACATTCGTGATCGCATTCGTGATCACATTGGAAAGTTCCTCTTCCAAAAAACAGAACGTCGACCAATGATCCTTCCGGTCATTATCGAAGTCTAGGGAAACATCCACCCCATCATGGGGTGGTTTTCTTTTTTAGGCACGATTGCTATGATGACGAACGTATGAACCGTATCCTTACTGCCCTTCAACCTTCAGGAATTCTCCATATCGGAAACCTCTTTGGCGCCATTGAACCCATGGTAGGCCTTCAATCTGATGAGAATGAGAACCTGCTTTTCGCCGTGGATTATCACGCCATCACCGTTCCACAGAAGCCCGCAGAACTCCGTCGAAATATTCTGTTCGCGACAGCCACCTATCTTGCGGTAGGCATCGATCCGACAAAAACGATTCTCTTTCAACAGTCTCGTGTAAGCGAGCACACAGAACTCGCATGGATTTTGAACTGCATCGCTCACATGGGTGAGCTCGAACGCATGACGCAATTCAAAGACAAGAGTCAGGGGAATGATCTGTCTGTCTCCGTTGGACTCTTCGACTACCCTGTTCTTATGGCCTCGGACATCTTGCTGTACGACACAAACGTGGTTCCTGTTGGGGCAGATCAAAAACAACATGTAGAACTCGCACGTGATCTCGCAGAGCGTTTCAACAACCGTTTTGGAGAAACCTTTGTCGTCCCAACTCCACAGATCAGAAAAGAAGGAGCGCGTATCATGGGGCTCGATGACCCAGAAAAGAAAATGTCGAAGTCTGCCACAAGCGAGAAAAACTATATTTCGATCATGGATGATGAAGCGACCGTTCTCAAAAAGATTAAGTCCGCCGTCACAGATTCACAGTCTACGATTATGTATGACGAAAAACGCAAGGGCCTTGCGAACCTCCTAACCATCTACTCTCTGGTGACGAACACGCACGTCAATCAAATCGCAAGCGAGTACGAAGGAAAAGGCTACGGCGATTTCAAAGTTGGTCTAGCCGAAGCGATCAGTGACTACCTCACTCCCCTTCAAGAAAAAATCAAAGGATATCTCGCAAACGAGGACGAACTCATCAACATCCTCGACCAAGGAGCCCAGCGCGCAAAAGCGATCGCCAGCAAAAAAATGGAAGTCGTACGACAAAAGATTGGTGTTCAACTCTAAACCTTACAAAAACAGGCAAAAAGCCTGTTTTTAGGTTGACAAACTCAACTTTCTCTGGCAAAGTCGCCGGTCATAGTCACCCTGGCTATGCCCCGAGAAATCGGTTCGTTCTTCCCCAAAGAAAGGAGAGTGGCATGCGACATGTCCTCGACTGCATCGGTCTCGATGGCGAGACCACTCAGGTTCGCCGAGAAGACCTGTTCCCTCGCGTGAACCGCATCGCCAAGCTGATCGAGGTCCTCAAGACCCAGGTCGTCGGCCGCGACACGCTCATCGACCGCATCCTCTTCGCCCTGTGCACCCGCGAGCACGTCCTCACCTGGGGACCGCCTGGAACGGGCAAGAGTCTGATCATGCGCAAGATCGTCCGTGCGAGCCGGGGCATGCGATCCTTCTCCATCGGCCTGAGCGCCGAGACGACGGAGAGCAAGCTCTTCGGCGATCCTGACGGCGCGCACTTCCGCGAAACGGGCGAGATCCGCCACCTGGTGGAGGGCTCCATCCTGGACGCCCACCTCGTGCGCCTGGGCGAGTGCCTCAACGGCGGCTCCCAGCTCCTGGAATCACTCAACGACGTTCTGGAGGAGCGCGAGTTCCATCGCGGGAAGCAGATCGTGCGTGCGCCGCTCATGACCACCCTCGCCGACACCAACGTCGACCCGATGGAAGCCGTGGGAGCGAACCGGGATCTGGAGCCCTTCATCGACCGCTTCGTCTTCCTGATGCCCGTCGGCTACGTGGAGGGAACCGAACAGCGCCTGCGTATGTTGCGCAAGTACAAGTCCCGCGCCGTGCATGCACCCCTGCCCGAACTGACCCTGGAAGACCTCGTCACGGTCTCAGGTGTCATCATCAAATCGGACCTGGCCGAGGACACCGTCATCGAGCAGGCGTACGAAGAGTTGGTGCGTGTCTTCTGCGACGCCACCGGCGAGACCATCGGTGACCGCACCTGGTTGCGCATGTCCCAGCTCATCGAGCTCAGCGCACTCTTGAACGGTCGCACCCACGCCACGTTGGACGACCTCCGCCTCACCGGTGCTGGCCTCATCCGCCGGCCTGGCGAGGAAGAAGCGTTCGAAAACGCCCTGGCCCAAGTGGTCGATGGCAAGTGGAAGCGCGCCGAGCACCAGGAGCGCATCCAGGCAGAAGAAGAGATCCTCGCGCGCATTGAGGCTTCGCTCCCGAGCGAAGATGAGATCGCCGAACGTTCCGTCAACGCGTTCCCGCAACTCCTGCGCCGTCTCAAAGCGGCCACGTCCCGGCTCAACCAGCTCACCATGAGCTCGCAGACCAACCGCGATCGGCTCCAGATGCTGCTCGCCGACATCGAGGTGCGTCAGACCATGCTCTTCGGAGTGGTCCAGAAGGCCACGGACCCGGAGGACCTGGCCGAGGCGGACGAACTGATCGCTGCCGGCACCTCGCCCGACGATCCCACCGAGCCCAAGAGCGGTGAGGATCCCGACGAGGCATCCTGATGGATCCCATCACTCTCGCTATCATCGCGACACTCGCAACGAGCGGAACGATCGGGACCGCAGCCGGAGCCGTCGCCCTCTACCGGGCGATTGAACGTGCTGGTTTCCCCAAGACGACACCGTCGGGTAAGCCCATCATGTACGAGCGTCTCACTCCCGAGGAGATCGCCATCCAGATGGCTCGCCGCGTGGTCATCACCCACACGCTCATCACCATCGGACACGATCGCACCGGCCAGAAGGCTGTAGGCGAACGTATCATCGGCCACCGCAAGGTGGGCGAACGCAAGGTGGGCGAGAAGGTCGTTGGTTACAATGTCGTCAGCCACCGCAAGGTGGGTGAACGACAGATCGGTGAGGAACAAGTCGGCGTACGGACAACCGGTCACCGATGGAAGGAATCACCAATCCCCGCTGACCGTGTGCGCCTTCGCGCCATCCGTGGACTCGAAGAGTTCCACCGTCGCCTTCCGGCCGAGCTCCTGCTTCCACCAGACATGCAGGAACTCCGCATCCTGACGGGTGAGGCGCAAGTCCTCGCCTTCGAGCGTCGCCTGCCAATCATCGAACCCATCATGGTTCCGATCATGGAGGATGTGACCGAGCCTGTCACCGAACCGGTGGTGGAACCCGTTATGGAAGACGTGATGGAAGCTGTCACGGAAACCATCTGGGAACCCGTCTACGAACCAGTGACACGCAAGAAGACACACGGCGTCTACATGTTGATCGACTACTCCCAATCCGCGCGGGTCGGCTTGATCGGCTCCATAGGCCGATACTCCAGACCTGGCCACCCCTGGCGTGGGAAACTCAGCGACCAAGCGGCGGTCGAAACACTCAAACGCTGCCAGCAGGAGGGGATCCCCTTCTACTGCCGTGCATTCCACAACGAAGCCCTGAAGCTCTTCACTTGGAGGCCTGGCGACCCTCCGGGGAACGTCATGGACTATCTCAACGGATGCAGACACGGCGGCACAAACATTGCCGTAGCCATCGAGACAGCCATCGGCGACCTCACTGGAGAGGGACTCGACTCCGCTGACCTCATGTTGCACACTGACGGAGAAGACAACCTCGACGAATCACTCCGTCGACGACTCGACCAAGCCAACGTGCGTCTGCACGTCCAGCTCTATGGTGTAGAGAACGAGACGCTTCGGCGACTCGCCCACACCTGGAGCCTGTGCCCCACCAATCGCTACCTCTCGCAGGTAGTCACGAACTCCTGAATGCACAAATAGGAGAACCCACCTCCTACCTCCCCACCACACACGCTGGTGGGATTTTTATTTTCATCAAAAAGAAAAGCACCCGGACTCCGTGGAGTTGGGTGCGCGTGTGTGATCACTCGTAGTGTCTGCTTCGACTTGACGTCCACTCTTCGTGACGATTGTTGATGATCCAGAAGCTCAGGCCGAGGTTGATCAAAAGCGTCAGGAAGTAGGAGAGGACGACCGCCCAGCCGGGTGGCTCCACCGTAAGGTAAGAGAAGTCAGCGAAGGGCTTACGAACGAAGCGCTTGCGCACTTCTGGGACCATGTAGTCCACGAGATCAACGAGGTCGAGCGTCCCCTGGTTCAGGGCGTACTCACGGACATCGATCTTGAGACGATCCTGTTCGGTCCACGAGATGACGTGGGTCCAGGTAACCTTGCCAGATCGGTCGGTGCCAAGGGCGAGGATGAACTCGTTCTTGTTCCCACCCTTCCAGTAGCTCTCCTGAGCAAGTCCAGTCTCGAGGGTTGATTCGGGTCCGAAGACCAGTACGAACATCTTGACTTGCTTGTTCCTTCCAATCTTGGCGTTCCAGAACCGTAGGAGCGTATCCGCTTCCCTCGTTTCTGACCCACCATTCCCCAGGATGGCTGGTTGATCCCAGCTTCCGATCCCTGGGTACTCATAGAGACCCCAGACCTTCGGATTCACCTCTTCGAAGTTGAAGACGGAAGTGGAGGCCTGAACGCGGTTCTCGTAGGTGTGTCTTGTTGTGACCTCGACGAAGCTCGCGTCGTCCTTCGTGTTCCACGTAGCGACGTACTTGTCACCGTCGATAGAGTGGTAATCACGGTGCATGTCCACGAAGACACGACTATGCCACTTGCTGACAAGACCTTCGAACTGGCCTGAGCTGATGGACTGCGATTCTCCGTTGGAGTCGTGGAGAACCCAACGTGGTGGATGGTCGTCTACATCGTAGAGATGCTCCGTGCCGCAGGCGACACGTTCGGTGCAGGAGTAGGTGCTCCCATCTGAGTTGGTACAGGTAGACGGTTGGTCACAGTACTTCGTGTGCGTACAAGGAACCTCCTCGTCCCAGCGCTCGAAGTACTCGGCATGCGTTGCCCATCCGCCCCAGAACTCGGTATCCGCCGTCTGCACCATCTCGGTCCCATACTTGAACCCAGCGATGCACACGATCGAAACCGCGAACGGAACGATGAACTCCCAGGCGACCGTCTTGTGACGGAACCAGGCATACAGAACGATTGCCACAACGATCGGGATCGCCATGGCTCCCCAGATGATCATGACGATCTCCTACTGTGGTGGGGGGGGTAGAAGTTCTAGTTCTTGCCGTTGCTGAACAGGTCAACGTCGTTCTCCTGACCGGACGAGAAGGCCTCGTCGGTCTTCGCACTCGTCACGAGCTGGATCTTGATCTCGGGTCGACCGCCGACGAAGATGGAGCTGGGAAGCGTCTCGCGGAGGTTGTCGTGCTGTGCCTTGATGTCGATCAGCTTCTTCTGCTCACGCGCGAACTTGGTCCGCTCAGCTTCGATGGAGCGCATCAGGTCCTGGTAGAGCGCAGTGTCGAACTCCGGATTGTGTTCGGTGATCCAGCTCATGAGGGCACCACCGCGGTCATTGCCGTAGCGACCCTCCATCAGCTCGGGGTAGATCTCCTTGAAGTCCTTCGCGTACTGGCTGCTGACGCCGGCCTTCTGCTGGATGATCTTCCAGGTGGCATCGAACACCACCTCCAAGTTCTCTTGCTGAGCCTCGGCCAGATTGCGCGTACGCACCTCAGCATTAGTGTAGTTGACGTACATCCCGATCGTCATCATGGCGATGACAGCCAGGCTCAGGAGGCCGACGAGAAGTCCCTTGTTCTGCATGATCTCACTTCCTTCTGTTTCTCACACATCCGACATCCATGCGCGGTCATCGCGACACAGATACGGATGCCAGATAGTAACGAAACATCACTCGCCTGTCAACCAAAAACCTCCCTTTAAAGATAAAAGTCCCTTTCTTTTTTCCATTGACAAAAACAGGGAAAAGTCGTATTCTTCTGTTGTCTCAGGATGGTCGGATGGCTACGTGCGCTTTGCGTGCGAGGAAAGTCCGAACACCCGTTTTATCGCAAGATAAGACGATAAAGAGAGTCGCTAACGGCGACCAAGGATACGTTTGAGGGTTCGCGGAATTGGAGAAATTCATTCCATGACTCCTGATTCAAACTTTAGGGAAAGTGCCACAGAGACAATACTAGCCTCGTGCAAACGGGGTGAAAGGTGAAAAGTGATGCTGAGGTTACTCGATCAGTCGGTTGAGTCAGCCACACATCTCGCTCCATGGCGACATGGATGCGTGGTAAACCCTCTCTGGTGAAAGAGCAAATTTGGTAGCTCGATGGAGCCCTTCAGCAATGTTGGGACTAGATAGATTGCCATCTCCCTTTGCGAGTTCGTAGAGGTAGACAAAATTCGGCTTACAGACCAGCCCTGGGACACCAAAAATTCTCGCATAACGCGAGAATTTTTGTTACCATAACGAATACCGTCAGCACATTTTCGGCTTATGGGGCCCCACCACCTCATCATCGTACGCCTGAGTACGACTCTTTCGGTGGTACCCCATGCACCAAAACTGCACTCGACGGTATTCGTTATGAACTTCCCACTATGAAACGCTCAGAACTCACCTTTACGCTCGCGCTTGTTCCCTTTGATTTCCTTGCTCTGTTAGCGGCAGCGATCACGGCGTTCTTTGCTCGATTCCATTCGGTATTCACGGCGATTCGTCCGGTCATCTTCGATCTAAACCTTCAAAGCTACCTGAAAGTCGTGGCCCCGATGGTCCTGGTCTTCTTGTTGGTCTTTGCGCTCTCTGGTCTGTACGGTGTCACGAGACGGTCCATCGCCAATGAATTTTCTCGCATCATTCTTGCGTGTTCGTCATCCATGGCACTCGTGTTTGCCATTTCGTTTTTCTCTCTCACCCTATTCGAATCACGCTTCATCGCAATCGCCGCATGGGGACTCTCCATTTTTTTTGTGACCGCAGAACGTCTTGTTGTCCGTGGTCTCCAACGAAGCTTGTTACACTTTGGAATCGGAACTCACCGTGTCGTCATCATCGGGAAGACCTCGGCTTCCGAGGCCCTCGCAAAAGAATTTACCCAAAAGAAACGTCTTGGTTTTCGTATCGTAAGCCACCACAAATCATTTACCAAAGCCCTTGCAAAAGAGCTACGGGAGCTCAAACGAGCTGATAAAATTGACGAAATTATTCTTGCGGATCCAGAGGCTTCACGCCAAGAGACGCTTGAAATCATCGCTTTCACCGAACAAGAACATTTAGGCTTTCGCTATTCAGCCGACCTCTTCACCGCAGCAGTCGGTCGGTCGATCATTCATACCTACGCAGGTATTCCTGTGATCGAAGTGCGTAAAACCCCTCTGGATGGATGGGGAGCGATTTACAAACGACTCTTCGATGTGATGGGGGCACTCATTCTCATCGTCCTCGCTTCTCCGATCATGCTTCTGACCGCCATCGCGATTAAACTCGATTCACGCGGTCCCGTATTTTTTGCCAAGCTTGATGACGGGAGTGTCTCAAGACGTGTTGGGCAAGGAGGAAAACCTTTCACCTACTTCAAGTTCCGTTCCATGCGACCAGGGACACATGCGCTCCGCTACCATGAACTCGCAGAAGCAGATACCCGCAAAGGAAGTCCTCTGGTGAAAATTAAAGACGATCCTCGCATCACACGCGTTGGAAAATTTATTCGAGCCTTCTCCATCGACGAGCTTCCTGAATTCTTCCTTGTCCTCAGGGGCCACATGTCCCTCGTTGGACCACGCCCTCACCTTCCAGAAGAAGTCGATGACTACAAACCCGAACAACGCAAAGTTCTCACCATTAAACCGGGAATCACCGGTATGGCGCAAATATCCGGACGCGCCGATCTCGACTTCGATGATGAAGTACGGCTCGATACCTACTACATCGAACATTGGAGTCCGTGGCTAGATTTCTACATCCTCCTAAAAACCCCGCTCGTCGTCCTTTTCGGCAGAGGAGCTTCCTGAAAATAAAAGCATCCCTATCGGATGCTTTTATTCTTACTTTGCCCAAAATGCAAGGAATTGCTAGGATGCTTGGGCTATGAAACTCGCGCTCGTCCATGACTATTTGATCCAGGACGGAGGGGCTGAAAAAGTTGTAGATGTCATGCATGGTCTTTGGCCAGAAGCTCCCCTCTACACACTCCTCTTTGATCCAAAATCTCTCCCGACCTTCAAAGGTCGGGATATTCGTACTTCCTTTATCGAGAAGCTTCCCTTGGGTCGACGGAAATACCAGTGGTACCTTCCCTTAATGCCAACCGCCACAGAACATTACAACCTCTCTGAATACGATGTTGTCCTTTCCTCGACCAGCGCCTTTGCCAAAGGAATTCTCACGCGTGAAGATGCTCTCCATATCTGTTACTGCCATACCCCAACACGCTACCTTTGGAGTGACACCCACAGCTATATCGAAGAACTTCGTGTCCCAGGAATCGTAAAAAAAATGCTTCCACCGCTCCTCTCCTATCTGCGCATGTGGGACCGACAGTCCGCCGATCGCGTTGATCTCTTTATTGCAAACTCAGAAACTGTTCGTCGGCGCATTCAGAAATACTACCGACGAGACGCCGTCGTTATTCATCCTCCAGTAGACACCGATCGTTTTTCCATTTCCAAAGAACCGAAAACCTATTTTCTCACTGGTGGGCGTCTTGTCGCCTATAAGCGTTACGATCTTGTCATTGAAGCAGCAAACCGCACAGGCCTTCCCCTCAAAATTTTTGGATCTGGTCCCGTTGAAAAAGACCTCCAAAAAATGGCTCGACCCAATGTCGAATTCCTTGGACGTGTGAGCGACGAAGAACAAGCACGACTCTACGCCGGCGCACGCGCATTTATTCATCCGCAAGAAGAGGACTTTGGGATTACTCCTGTTGAATCCATGGCCTCAGGTCGTCCCGTCATCGCTTGGCGAAAAGGAGGTGCCACAGAAACCGTCCAAGAAGGAGTCTCTGGGCAATTTTTTGATGAACAAAGTTGGGAAGAGCTCGCCGACTTCATGATTCGTTTTGATGATCGCCAGTGGGATCCATCGGCGATCAAATCCTATGCAGAAACATTTTCTCGTAAACGCTTTGAATCAAAACTCACTGAATTAATCGAGCAAACCTGGAAGCAACACAACCAACAATCCCTATGAGAATCTTGGTTGATATTCGGCATCTTTCCTCATCACATCCCGCAGGCGTGGGGGGATATACGACATCTCTCCTCCAGGCACTTTTTCGTATTGATACAGAAAATGAATACGTCCTCCTCTCAACTGGAAGTCAGTCACCAACCCTTCCTCCTGGTCCATTTACCCATCTCCACATTCCGGTTCCCAACAAACTCCTGAATCTCCGTACCCTGCTTTTGCGTCATCCAACCATGAACTGGCGCGTGCGTGAACCGGTAGATCTCATTTTCCTGCCAAACCTCAACATCACCACCCTTCCAACCGACATTCCCACCGTTCTCACGGTTCATGATCTGAGTTGGACGTTGTATCCTCAGTTCTATTCCAAAAAAATGCAGTTGTGGCACAAAGCGACCCGGGCTCAAGAGCTCATCGAACAAAGCCGTTCAATCATCACCCCATCACAATCCACAAAGCACGATCTTGAACGAATCTTTTCCACCATTCCAAACAAAACACATGTAATTCCACATGGACTCACCCCAAACTTTGATGCAAAAATGCTTGCCTCTGACCATGGCGTTCGCTCTCGCCTCAAACTTCCAAAACGGTTTGTGTTGTTTGTGGGAACCATCGAACCACGGAAGAACATTCTGGCTCTGATCGAAGGAATGAAAGACTATCGAGAGCGCACGCATGACGACCTGCATCTTGTGATTGTTGGATCCTGGGGCTGGCGGTCGCATGGCGTGCGACGTCGACTGTGGAAGCGAGATGTAAGCGCTTGGATTCACCAAAAAGGGTACGTGGACGTAAAAGACCTTCCTGCCCTCTATCGATCGGCTCAAGCAACCGTATTCCCCTCAATCTATGAAGGTTTTGGACTCCCCATTCTTGAGTCGATGGCATGCGGAACACCCGTCATCACCTCTCACACATCGTCGATGCCAGAGGTTGGAGGGAATGCCTCAATCTACATCGACCCCTACAACAGTCGAGACATCTCTGAGGCTTTACGAGGCCTTCTGAACTCCTCAAGTCTTCAAAAGCGCTTACGTGATTATGGAATTGATCGCGCAAAGACGTTTTCCTGGGAAAAAACAGCAAGAGAGACACTAAATGTCTTCAAGAACTCAGCAAACACTTCTTCGTAAAATGACAGAGACTTCGTGTGGATATCCTGGGAACAAAACCAGGATTTTTTGCTATAATTAGGGCATGAGAATCGGTATCGACACCAGAATGTTGGGTCCAACAGTGGGGGGTGGCGGTCTTGGAAGGTATGTTGAAGAGCTTTCTCATGAACTCTTACAACTCGACCACAAGAACCGCTATGTTTTGTTCCTGAAAAAAGAGAACTTTGAGTCGATTCAGGGGGATTGTGAGAAGCGTCTTGCGGACGTGCACTGGTACACCGCAAAAGAGCAACTAGTTCTCCCGAAACTGATTGACCAAGAGGGTCTAGACCTCATTCACTTCCCTCACTGGAATGTTCCTCTCCGATTGCGAACACCATTTGTCGTCACAATCCATGACCTCATTCTTCTCGAAGAGCCACGATCAGCAAAAGCAACGACCCGACACCCGCTTATCTACGCCCTAAAATACCAGGCCTACCGATTCGTCCTTCGATCAGCCCTGAAACGATCACGTGCCATCATCGCCGTCTCTGAATACACCAAGTCTGCCATTTTGAACCATTTCCCCTGGGTCCCATCAGAAAAAATTCATGTCGTCTACGAAGGAATCACAAACCTATCCTCGCTCCAACCCTCAAACACATCTCCGAAAAACGCTCCCTACTTTCTCTATGTGGGAAACGCCTATCCGCATAAGAATCTCGAAAGTCTCCTGCACGCCTTCTCGTTCTTTCATAAGATTCATCCAGAGGTTCAACTCATTCTCGCGGGGCGCGACGACCTTTTCTATCAGCGTCTCAAAAAAGAACTTTCCGAGATCGATGTTCACCCAGAGGCTGTTACATTCGTCTTGAACCCAACGGATCAAGAGCTCGCTGACCTTTACCGAAATGCGACCCTCTACCTCTTCCCTTCTCGCTCAGAAGGCTTTGGCCTTCCTCCTCTTGAAGCGATGAGCTTCGGCGTTCCCGTCGCGGCTGCACGAAGAACATCTCTTCCTGAAATCCTAGGTGAGGCCGCTCTCTACTTCGATCCAGACGACATTGAAGACATGGTTGCAACCATGGAACAGGCCCTGACAGACAAACCTCTTCGTGAACACCTGACCCAAAAAGGACACGAACAGATCAAACGCTACTCATGGAAAACCATGGCTGATAAAATACTCGAGATCTACGCATCCTGTGCCTAAAAAAATCGCCAAAACGAAAACAAAAAAAACCCGCTCACCGAGCCGGGCTCGTTCAACGGTTTCAGAGGTCGTTACAAGTAAAACAGAAGACACACAACTCAAACGAGCGCTTTCCCGCCGTCGGGCTCGCCGGACATCAACGGAACTTATTGATCATGCCGTTCCAGAAACCTTCCTCTTCCAAGGAATCCTTGGAAAGTACACCACAACCAGTAAACCATTTATCGAGTACGGAGATCACGAACTTTCTCCATTCATCCTTTCTTTGAAGCATGGGGTTCCCTCCCCAGAGGAAGTCCTTAATGAGCGCTCTCTCCCATCGCTATCCGTAAATTTTCTTCTCCATCACCAAACCGAAGAAGCCCACAGAGCCCTTTCTCCGAACCTGACAAATGACCTCATCCTCAGTCCCCAAGAACTTGCCTCTCAAATGACCGAAGGAATGCTTCCTCATAGTCACAAGCATGCGATCATTCTTCCGTTCACCTCACACCGAGAAACCCCGCCTTTAGAAACCATTGCCGTTCCTCAGATACATCACGCACTCAAGTACGAAACAACGGCATTTGAATCATTTGCCTCAGAAGCATTTACTCCCCATGCCGTTCCTGAGGATATTTTTGCCTACTTCGACTTTCCAGAAACAGAGCACGCAGAAGAAGCAGAGATCGTAAGCCTCGAAGACCTCGAAGGCGAACCGGAAGAAGAACTTCCATACACCGCTCCAAAACCTTCCTTCACCTGGAAACTTCCAGCCCTAGACTTTGGGTGGCAACGAGCCATTGCGTCATTCGTCGCTCTCTCATTTGTGTTTGTGCTTCCCTTGCACGCCATGAACGTCGTCCAAGATCTCCGTGGAGCAAAAGGAGAACTGGAACGCTCTGGAGAAGAAGCCGTTTCATTCTTGTCTGCAGGGGCCCAAGCCGCACTCGCTCGCGATGTTGGGCAAGCTGGTACAGATTTCCGCAACGCAAGTGATCGATTTCAAAATGCCAAAAACACTCTCGACCAACTTGGAGCCGGAGCGGACCTCTTACTCAGCGTCCTCCCTACCACGCAGGACACCTACAGCTCAGGACAGGCTCTCGTGGAAGCAGGACGGGCACTTTCCATTGCAGGAAGTCGACTAAGCGCAGGGTACACCGCCATTGAATCTGAAATCTCTCCAACACCCATATCGCGACTCAATATTCTAGAGGCCTATCTCACCTCTGCCGTTCCTCACCTGCAAACAGCATCGGAAGCTCTTTCAAAGGTGCATATGGAAAGCGTTCCAGAAGACTATCGTGGAACTCTTCTTGCCACACAAACGAGTCTCCCCGCCCTCATCGAAACGATTGAAGAATTTCAAACATTTTACGCGCTCGCAAAAGAACTCTTAGGAGCAAATGGCACAAAGCGCTACCTCATCATCTTCCAGAACAACACAGAAATCCGACCAACGGGTGGATTTATCGGAAGTTTCGCAGAAGTAAAAGTCCACAATGGAATCATTGAAAACTTAAACGTCCCAGGAGGGGGTTCGTACGATCTTCAAGGAAGTCTGAAGGAAAATTTGATCGCACCTGGTCCTCTCCAAATTCTCTCTGCCCGATGGGAATTCCAAGACGGAAACTGGTTCCCTGACTTCCCAACCTCTGCGCGTCAGCTCATGCAGTTCTATCAAGATGCTGGAGGCGGAGATGTAGATGGAGTCTTAGCCGTGAACGCCACCTTTGTTTCAGACCTCATCGGACTCCTGGGTCCCATCGAAATGGAAGAATACGGCCGAACGATCAATGCAGAGAATTTCCTCTTTGAGGCCCAAAGAATTGTCGAGTATGAGTACGACAAGGAGGAGAATACCCCAAAGGCATTCATCGGAGACCTTGCTCCAAAACTCGTTGAGCGAACCATCGAAAAAACCTCAAGCGACTTCCTCGCAGTCGTTGACTACTTGAACAACGGACTCTCTCAAAAGGACCTCCAACTGTATCTTGATGATGAGACGCTTCAACGTGAAGTGATTGCGCAGGGATGGGGAGGAGAAATGAAACAAACCGATGGAGACTATCTCATGGTCGTTGATACAAACCTTGGTGGAGGGAAAACGGATGGCGTCATTCAAGAGAACGTTGATCTCCAAGTTGATATCGATGAAGATGGAACCATCACAAATACGCTCACAATTTCGCGAACACACTTTGGGATCCAAGGGCTCCTTTTCACGGGCGTAAATAATGTAGATTATCTTCGTGTCTACGTCCCGAAAGGAAGCACCCTTTTGGAAGCGAGTGGATTTAGCATGCCGGACCGATCGCTCTTTAACATCCCTGACGAGGAATGGGCCATTGATGATGACCTTGCCTATGGACTTCTCACACAAGAAATCGATCCGTTAAGTGGAACGGTTATTGGGGAAGAACTTGGAAAGGCGGTGTTTGGAAACTGGATCCAAACCAAACCCGGCACAACATCCATCGCGACATTCCGATACACGCTTCCATTCAAAATGGAAACACTTCAAGAGCCTTCTGGTCTTCTCTCAAGTCTCAAAGCGTTTGCCGGATTCCCAAACACCGCTGAGTATACCCTCACGCTTCAAAAACAATCTGGGGTTCTTGATCGAACAACCCGTGTACGCGTTGATACTCCAAACCGACTCAATACGCTTTGGTCGTCGCATGATGGCGAAATCGAATTTACAAACCGTACAGATGATCTGTTTGCTATTCTCTTTGAATCTCTATGAGCTCTTCCCGTAAACCACAGAAACGACGCTCCTCCCGAGAAATTCGAAAACAACTTCGATCTATTTACGAAGGAATCGACGGAAAGGTCCCTGACCTCACCAAACTAGATCGAAGAGATCGTTCAAAGCTCACACGAGTTCTTTTAACAGTCGTTGGTCTCTTAGCGGTTCTTTCTGCAGTTGCCTGGGTTGGCTTCTTTCTCTTCACCCAAGGATTATTCCAAGGGAATGAAACCATGAACATTGAGATCGAAGGACCAGAGGAAGCAAAATCTGGAGAAGAGGTTTCTTACACCTTGCGATATGAAAATGTCGGGGATGTCCCTGTCGCATCTCTCGTCGCCAAACTCAATATCCCTTCTACCTTCCATGTCTATTCAACGGTTCCTGAACCTGACGAAAGTCTCGAATGGACGATTGGAAGTTTAAGTGCCGGTTCAGACGGAGCGATTACGATCACGGGGGTCTTCTTAGCGGATGTACCCTCTTCACAAAGACTCCAGACATTATTTACGTATAAGCCAGCGAACTTCAGTTCTGACTTTCAAGAGATCGTCACCCAAACCGTCGAGATCGAAGACTCTGTTGTTGCGCTCTCATTCGTAGGCCCCGAAAAAGCCCTTGCCGGAGATACCTCTGAATATGTCATCAACATTCAGAACTCTGGTACCGACCCCGTCTACAACGTGCGTGTGACCTCCTCCTTTCCTGAAGACTTCACCCTCGCCAATGCAGAACCTGCCCTGGAGGAAGGAGAAACCTATTGGTTCGTTGATTCCCTTGAGCCAGGTGAGCTCAAAGCGATTTCCATAAACGGATCCTTCACCTCCACAGCCTCAGGAGAACAAAATCTTTCAGTCGCCGTCAGCTTTGTTGAAAATGACGAGGTCTACACGCAACGCACGGAAGAACTCATGACAGATGTCTTAGGGGGATCTCTTTCCTTCTCGGTCATTGTGAATGGCTCCAATCAGAGCCAAACCGCCAACCTTGGTGAGACACTCCGTCTAAGTCTGGACTACGCCAACAATAGTAAGGAGACCGCACAGGACATGAGCTTCACCCTCTCCCTCTTCAGCGATCGTGGAACTATTCCGGTCGACTGGAGTCGAGCAAATGTAGGAGGAGGAACTCGAGTCGGGAATGAGATCAGTTGGGAAAATCTGAAAGCCCTCGATCCAGAAAGTTCTGCGGTCATTGATCTCAGCCTTCCGTTGTACAGCTCGCTGGATGAAGGCGAGGCTGATCAATTTGCCATCGAGACCGTTCTGACGCTCAATAAAGTTGGGACCGTCACCTCGACCCGCACACTAGAGGTCACCCCCATCGTCATCACCCTGAACTCCGACACATCCGTGAGCGCTCAGGCAAGATACTATGCGGAAAACGGCTCCTCGATCGGATCAGGACCAATCCCTCCACAGGTTGGTGAAACAACGACGTACCGCACATATTGGAACCTTTCAAACTCCCTCCACACCCTCGAAAACGTCAAAATGTCCGCCACGCTTCCGCAAGATGTCACATGGCTTGAAAACACCGATACGGACATTGGTACCATAAGCTACAACCCGACCACGCGACAGATCACTTGGTCTGTGCCCAAGCTTCTTGCAGAACTTAATCATGCGGGCGCCTGGTTCGAAATCGCGATCAATCCTGATTCTGGTGATGTCGGACACTTCGTAAAACTCACCAGCGCAACCAGCTTTGAAGGGCGCGACGCATCTACGGGTGACAACCTCAACCAATCGCTCACGGAACTCACCACGGAACTCCCAGAGGACGAATACGCGACCGGACAAGGAGTTGTTATCGAATGATAAAAAGAAACGAGACCTTTATCAGGTCTCGTTTTTTTGTTTCCACACGCTTACCACGGCAAAAGTTCTCCCATGTGCCAGAATCCTCCGGTCTCGGGGGGATCAATGGCCGTTTGATAAATTCCATCCGCTGCCTGTTCTGGAGTCAGTGTTGCCTCCTCCCCTCCCATGTCCGTCTGCACCCATCCGGGATGCACGGAAGATACGGTCACTCCCTGCTCCTTTAACTCAAGCGCAAGCGTGCGCGTATACATATTCAAGGCGGCTTTCGAAATTTTATACGCAGGGTAATGCCCCATAAAATGCGAGACTTTTCCAACCAGCCCAAGAGACCCTGCCGTTGAAGAGATGTTCACGATATGCGCCCCTTCATGCAAGAGAGGCAAGATACGTTGTGTGAAATCAATCGTCCCTATGAGATTGACTTCAAGTGTCTTACGAAGTTTTTCAGCGACCACAGAAGTTTCTTCTTCATCCGCAAGAATCCCAGCATTGTTAATCACGATATCGATCTTTTTTCCAAACGCAGAAATCTCCTGAATACAAGACACGATCGATTCTGGTCGCGAAAGATCTAGTGCCACACCATGCATTCTCTCATGTGTGTGCGGACAGGCTCCATAACAAGTGGCAATCACCTCGTGGCCTTCTGCAAGAAACTTCTGACAAAGGGCATATCCAATCCCCTTATCGGTACCGGTAATAACGATGGTTTTCATAAACTTCTTCTTACGCGACGAGCAAGTTGATAGACATAATAAGATACACGCTTAAGAACTTTATCATGTGTGCCTAAGGTTCCAACCTCCTCTCCTCCAAACCCCCGTTTAAATCGCGAAATCCCTGCCCAAGGATGATCAGGCGGAGCTCCTTGCGGAGCCACACCCCACCAATCATAGTGAGACAGACCTTTTTCTTTCGCTTGACGCATCAACTCCCAATGTAAGAGATAGGGTCCCATCAAATTTCGATCTTCATTTGAGGATGCCCCATGGAGATACGTACGTGTGTCACCGAAATCGATCATGATAGTAGCGGCAATGACTTTTCCGCCGTGGGAAGCCGTTGCAAGAAACGCTTGGCACGCTCCTTCTTGGAAAAATGCAATCATTTTTTGGTAATAGGGTTTTGCATGCAATCGAAACTGCCCCCGTGAAGACGTTTGTTCAAAGAGCCTCCACACCTGATCGAAATCTCGTGCGCATAGATCAATCTCCACGCCATGCTTTTTTGCAACCCGAATATTGTATCGCGTCTTTTGATGCATGTTGGCAAGAAGCACATCTTCCTCTGCAGAGAGGTGTGAAATGAACGTATGAGCAGGATTCACATCGATAGACTTCTGCGTCTGTTGAATCAATATCTTATCCTCCGGCTCAATGCGCAAAAACACCTGTTGCCCATGTCCTTCTAGGCTATTTTTCCCAATAGGCCCTTTCGGACAAAAGGCGTACGTTCCAAACATCGGAAGTTTTCGATCCAGCCACTGGGCTACGCCAACGACTTCACCAGCCTCGTTGATCTCTTCACGTCGCACCGACTCTCCAACAGCTTTTTGAAACTCTCCCCACTCCCACGATTGCAAAAAACGACCAGATGCTGGTCCATGTTGCAAAACAAATTGATTCCAAGAAGTCTGATGCATACCTAACGACTAAGTCGTTTTAATGCGGCACGAATTCGATCATCCGTTCCTTCCGCTTCAAGCCCAGACAGCGCCATCTCTGCATCACGGCGTGAATACCCAAGTCCAACAAGCGCTTCAATCGCATCTAGATCTAATGCAGAGATATCTGGCTCGTCCGCAAGCGCGCCTTTGAGTTCGAGAATGATTTTCTGAGCCGTCTTCTTTCCGATCCCTGGAACACTTGTGAGAAAGGTTAAATCCCCAACCATGATCTTCGCCTTCACCTGTTCAATCGCCTCAGCATAGACAATTTTCTGCCCGCTCTTTGGACCTACCCCTGAAACGCCCACGAGTTTCCAAAATAACTCCAGCTGAGCGATGGACGTAAAACCAAATAACTCACGTCCATCATCTCGAATCGCCTCGTGAAGATACAATGTTCCTTGATCTGGAACCTCATAGACCATCTTCTCTGGAAGCGTAATTTTATAGCCTAATCCTTGATTTTCAACGATCACATATCCTGTTCCGCGATACACCATTGTTCCCTGAATAGAGATGAGCATAGCTATTCCCCTGTTTCAAACATCTTTTTATAAAACGCTTCCGCACGATTCTGAATCTCCACGGAAATCTCCTTTCCAAATTTCGGCATTTCCCCCTGACCTAACACAGCCGACTGAATCCGTCTAAGCATACGTCCAAACTCTGGACCTGGATCCATGCGCAGGACGTCCATCAATGAAACTCCATCAAGACCGACATCACGAAATATCCGATTCTGCCTCTTCTTCTCCTGAGCAAGACGCATGGCTTCTTTTTCTACACGCACGTGTGGAGCATAATCATGCTCACTTTGAAAAAAGTTTATGAGTGCGCTTGTCTCATGCCAGTAGCCATGAGGGCCCAACCGTTTTGACCCCACGACTTGATCGAGCAATAAACACGCTTGAGCTAAATCGACAAAATCGTCTGCATCATACCCTCTCTTTGAGGCTAGATGTACGTAGCGACGAATCCGTTTTGGGCGCACCTGAGTGAAATCTCTATTGATTTCCATGTGATGCGAAATGAGGTCCTCGAGCAGATCACGATCACGCCCAGGGAGCCTATGAGCCATGCAATAACGACTCAATAAATCTTCAAAGACTGGCGCATGAATTTTTCGAGCATGTTGCGGATAATGAACCTGAATTCCGTACACAAAATAAAACTGCGCTTGCGTCTCTTTCGGAGATCCTCGAAACTCTCTCACGGAAAATTGCTCATAGAGTGCCAAATACTCTCCGAGCTTGGCCAATCGTTCATGAGCCATTTCATCAAAATGATGCGATCGAGGCGTATGGAATCCTAATGCTTCACCTTTAGAGCCAGGCTCTGCGGAAAACGTAATGGATGGCCATTTCGCCACGTCATGACACAAAATAAACACTTGAAAGAATGCGATGTTCTCTTTGATGAGATCCTCTAGCTCTTGAATTTCCCCTTCATACCCTTTCAGGCGCCGAAATTCTTCGATATCAATAAGATGAATTTTCTCCTCGGCAAGAGCAAATAAAAACATCAGCATGATTCGCAGATGATCTCGTAAAAACGGACCTTCTGCGTGATAACGAACATCCTGCGGAGTTCGCAAGCTCTGCGCAATAAGGGGTTCTTGTGCCGTAGCCGCTTGAAGAAGCGCCTCCGCATGGCGAGACAAATGCGCATCGACCTCAATCTGCTCGATTAACGGATCAAGAAAGATACTCTCTGCTTGTTGATGCGTAGACTCAAATCGCCACATAGTCGTTTCATTTTACGCTATCGAGCCATCAATCCCAAGGAATCTCTGGATAATCTCATCGGCCGTCTCCGTCACCGTTTTGATCGATTGAGAACCATCAATAATTCCGTGAGCATAGGCCTTGAATGGGACAACGGTTTTTCGTTGAGCGGGAAGAGCTACAAGACGATGATATTCAACATCATAATCTGGTTGACGTTCTAAACGACGAACAAGAGCCGTCTCTTCATCAATATCAAGCCAGAGTCGCAGATCAAAAAGATTCCGGATTCCCGTGTCTGCAAACAATTGCATCCCTTCAACAAACAACACTGGGGTTGGTTTAAACAAAAGTCGTCCTGTGCGATCACAAAGACGACGATTATAGACAGGGATAAATACATCATTCCCTTCACGCAACTCACAAAGCGCCTCATAGACCTCGTCCAGGTACAGACTCTCAGGAAGATCCCAGTGTGGGCGACCGTTGGTAAGCGTGGGGCAGTCTTTTGCCGTTTTATAATACGCATCGAATCGAAAACGTTTCACGCCCCCTTGGGCCTCAAGATGCTCAGCAAGGGTTGATTTTCCCGCCCCAGAAATTCCAGCTAATCCAATAAGAAGTGGTCGCATAACGTTGACTAGTTTAACGTGTGAAAGAACTTGGGGCAAGAAAAAACCGGATAGCCACATCTATCCGGTTTTACTTTTTTCCTAACACGGCATATGTCACCCCTCCCACGGCATGAACCGCTTGTGCGTCACGTGAGTAGTCAACGAGTGGATGTGTTTTAAGAATTCGATGAACTGTTTCTCGAAGTGCTCCTGACCCACGGCCATGAATAATTTTGATAACTTCCTCCCCTGCCATAAATGCGTCATCAATAAATTTCTCGACCATTTGCCTAGCATCAAATGCATCCATTCCATGCAAATCTACGGATAGTGGATCCCCAAGCTCTGCTCCAAAAATAAGCGTCTCTGCTTCAGCAATTCTTTGCTCTTCTGGAGAAGTTGGTTTATCCATAAATATCTTACACCTCATCATTCTCATCATGAATCTCACGACCAATGATTTCTTCAAGCACATCCTCAAGCGAAACAATACCGACAAAACTTCCTCCCTTTTCTGTCACAAGCGCCATGTGTGCACGACGAACAATCATGAGATTGAGTACTTCATCAAGTTTTCGAGTAGGAGTCACGCGCACCATCTTGTCTGTTCGCATCAAATCTTCTATGCGTCTAGATCCTTCTAACCCAAGAAGATCCTTTGCAAAAAGAAGCCCTACAATATTATCTGTGTCCTCTGAGTAGACAGGGATTCGCGTGTATCCCTCTTCTCGAATCTTAAAGAGGAGACGGTCTCCGAGCGTATCCCCAATCGCTAAAGAGAACACCTCCTCATAAGGAGTCATCACTTCTTTCGCGGTCTTTTCTGAAAATCGTAACGCTCCTAAAATAATCCGTTCTTCATCTTCATCCACAACAGAACGTGGATCATCCTCATGCATGGCGATAATGTGTTCCAACTCTCGTTTAGACCAAATCGTCTTTAATTCTTCACCTAATGTTTTATCAAGAACCCACGCAATTGGTTTTGCTACAGGATACAAAACAATCATCGTAATCTCGACAATCCATGCCGTACGAGAACCAATAGACAACGCATAACGAGCACACGTGGCTTGAGGAATAATTTCACCAAACACCACAATCAATCCGGTTGCCACAATACCTGCAATAACCCCACTCGCAATATCTCCTAAAATAATTGAAATGGCTGAATTCACAGCGACATTTCCTAAAAGAAGTGAAACGAGAAGGAGATTCCCTCGTTTTCGAACACGCAGGACGCGTGAAGCTTGCTTGTTTCCAAGCTCAGTCTTCCGTTCAAGATCTGTCCGGTTAAGACTGTAGAGACCTAGGTTTAGACCAGAAAAAATGGCGGAAAAGGCGATCAACAAAATGATCGCCAATCCTATCAGTGGATCAATCATAGATATAGAAAACGAGGAGCATCATAGCAGAACCACCCTAAAAGTCAAACCACCTTGCGGTACACCGTTTCAATCGCCTGTTTTACTTCCCGTAACGTCACCTGCTTCTTCCCTTTTTCATTCTTGTGACCCCAATTACGGTCCAAGCCAAACGTAAATCCTCCAAAGCGCTCAAATAACTGAATGGCATACGGAGATTCTTGAACATAAATGAGGCCTCGACCGTGTTCAACAATAATCATGGGGGTAGGTTTCCCAATTTCCTGGACGACAATCCGAGACAAACGAGGACGTAACTGAATATCAGCTCGTGTGCTAATAACGAAAAATTCACGCCATTTCTTTTTTCGATCCCACGCCGATTTGGCAAGTTGTTCTTTACGAGCCTCTGTCTTTGGATTGTGCAAATGGGCAACGAGAGAATCGTGAAATGCCATCACGTCTTGAATTTCTTCCTTTGAATATCCCTCGTCTTGAAGCGCCCACACATATCCTCGATCTTGAATTCCAATCCCTCGAACAAGTTTTGGCTTATATCCCCATGTTGTTAGTTGCGCATCGGTCACCTTAAACATCTTAAGAAATTGCTCAAGCGAACTTGGAAGAAGTTTCCCATGCTCATCATGTGCCCGCGAAAGCCCCGTGTAGTGATGATGGTCAATCACATCGAGTTTCACCCCCATCTTTCTCAATTTCTTTTCTGCTTTGAGTCCAGGCATCTCAACCACAATCACACGGGAATACCCCCCATCTTTCACATCCTTCACATAATCATGCCCTTTATCCAAAGAAGATCCATGAAACTGTTTGGACTCAATAATAGGAAGTCCGAGCTTCTGTGCAATCTGCTGAATCATCACAGCCTCTGCATCGTTTGGGGGAATGATTAAAACCGTTTTCTTATATGCCATACAACGGCATTATAGCAAGAATACACACGAATGGTCGTTCTCGGTTCCTGTCCACTCAAACTGGACAGGGGTTTTGTGGAGAAGAGACTTTAGAAATTTCATCAAACCGATACACTTAATGAAGAACCTACCAGGAGACAGTGCCCAGGAACTGCTATGAATGGATAAAACTGGATGGTGCCAAGGTACGACGAGTCAGAAAAAAGGAGACAACATCCTTTTCTTACGAGGAACTCTCCTCGAACCGGTCCCCGGAGGATCCCATGGGTGGCTAACCCAACGCCGACTCTTTCCGAGTCCCTACCGATCTACGCAGATCGGTTTTCTTTTTACACAAAAACGGCTATCAAGGATTGCCGTTTTTGCCTCTCGTGCTCTTCCTGAATACACGAGCAAATCTTGAACTCAGGAAGAGTACCCCAGTGCGTGAGCGTGTTCTGAAGTCTCTTCCCCTTTGCACTTATTGGTGCGTGAGAGGGAAGATGTCTCTCTGAAGCCAAACGGCCTCATCGAGAAACTGCTGAATCAGCGAGTCCCCGTTCTTGCGAACGCGGGCCCATTCGATCAGCTGTGCGAGCGTACCGGCACGCACCTTCTTCTCATCGTCCTGCAAGGTGACCTGCGGGTCAGCGAGAGTGAGGTACGAATCACTTCCCTCTGGGAAGCACCGGACGACGAGGTAACTCGGATGCGCCATGGATTCTCCTTGAGGTTGAATTCCACTCTCTTGCGACCGACCGCGACAAGCTCATCGATCGAAAGGGAGTGGAGCAGGACCTCGGCGACGTTGATTCGCGTTGGTCCCGCAGGAGAAAGGGAATGGATGCCTGTTACCTCATCCTTCACACAACGAACCCCACAGCAGTGGTCTTCGTTGGATGCTCTTACTAAACTTCCATCACTCGAGGCGATGAAATAGTTAGTGTACCGACGTCCCCACGCCGGAGTTTTGAGCAACAGCGTCTTGCAACGATGTCATTCACCACCTATCAGTGATGCTCACTACAGGAACACGATCAGATCGTGTTAGGCGCGACCAGAAGAGGTCGCCTCACAGGATGGCAGACCATGGGGGTCTGCTTGGACAGTCACCTCCTGAATGAAATCTGCTGACCGACCAAAGGGTGTCCAGCCCTAAAGTCGGAAGGAAGGCCATTCACGATCCGTAGATCGATCTGGCGACAGACTTGTCTTGCGTAAGAACACGGTCTGTCAGCGTTCCGAGACTCTTTAACGAGCCCACCTTCGGATGAGGTCCCCTTGCATAGGGGCTGTCGATAACTCCACGTCCGCCGACGCAGAACGACACAACACTCAAGTCTGGGTCTGCCTCCCATATTTGTGACTCAACGAACGAGCCACCTCTGTACTGGGTGAACGGGGGGTGTCTTGTCCCGCTCTTCCAACCATCACTATGCGTCGTTGCCAGCAACACATAGTTTGGCCCCAGGGATTTGACCCCTCTGAAGACACGGCTGGGGTTCCGTATCTCAGATGGAATCAAATCTCTGGGGCAATAGGCCCCCAGACTCATTTCTCTCTTACTTGTCGGAAGCGAAGCGTCCGACCTGGTTACAGATAATTCGCTTCAAGTCCTTTGACTTGGGAATTACTGCCAGAGTGCCGTGAAAAGACGGATAACGCGATATATTGCGATTTTTTCTACGATATTCAGGGGCGTCTTTTAAACAAACAGTCCAGAATGAGAGTTATTTGAATGTGATGTACTTGTTTGTTGTCTCTGACATGAGTCAACCCAATAAGCTATCATGGATAGAAAATACTGTCAAGGGTTTCTGGATCGATATTTAGTATTTAGCTAAATATAGCTAAAAATAATGTTCAAAGTGAGCGAACATATAAAAGCCTAGAGAAATACTGTTGGCTCATATATCTGTCTATTAATCCTTGACATTGAGACGAAAAGCTGTTATAGTCTGTTGTTCTGTAAATCTGACGACGTGGGTGCACAAGTGCCCAACCGTCCGCCAGACAGACAGGGAGCGGACCATGAACGGATGATGTAAAAGTCGAAAGACAAGATCGAAACGACCTGAAATACGGTCGACATCGCCAGTTCATGGCCACAAGTTTTTAGTCACCCCCAACCCAAACCAGGAGAAATCAATTCCATAACCCAACAGAAGTCCTCTTCAAACGCCAATCCACCCTGGATTCGGCCCAGATCAGGACTCTTCACGTTCGACGCCCGAACAACGAAAGGAGTTCAAGCGTCAACATGGTCTCCCTGAGACCATCGTACGAGACAAGGATGCGTACGGACGTGTAAATCTGTTGGGAGGTGGTACATGGGTGGCTAGCCCGCGCGCGTTGATCCCGGGTTCCGGATGAGCATCTCGCTTGTCCGGACCCGGGGGAGCCGCCTACCCTTCTCTACAGAACACACGACCTTACGCGAGCCGACTCCACGAAATGGGTCGGTCTTGTCTTTATAAAAGAGAAAAACACATCGTCAGGAACCGCTAAACGAGATGAGATGCGCCGTCCTGGAAAGAAAAAATTGCCTCATCGTACCAATACGTACGTTGAGGCAATTTTTTCTTGAAGGACAAGCAGATCACTCGTTTAGCGGTTCCTGTAGGGATCGACACGACAGACGGCCCATGAGGCATTAAACAAAACACGTGCCATCTCCGCGAATGTTTTACTTTCAATAATCACGGTCACCATCTTTCCAACGAACTCCACAAACGCCACGCGATTCTCATAAATCCAGATCTCTCCACTAAACTCTCCAAACTCTGGAAGGAGCCGACAGTACTCTGCATTCTTTCGCGGGTTTCGAAGTTCTCCTCGATGAAGCATTTTGATCTTTACCCGAGAATCATCTAGCGCTTTACGCGCATCGAGTAACATATTCTCATCCATCCCCTCATACACCACATCAATGTTTGCGAGTTCTAATAACTCTTTCGGATGCACGGAAACCAGATCGGTAAACAACGCATAAATCGCTTCACGCCCCTCAAAAAATCGCACCGTAGGACGTTCCCCTCCTGACATCATCTTCATCTCAACGAGAGACCGAGAAAACGTATCAATCCGTTCCTCAAGATCATGCACGCGACTTTTAAAATACGCGACTGCTCGCTCAGGATCTTCCGCACTAAAAAATTTCTTCTTCCCTCGCTCAAACGTGGACATAAGTCCTCGGTCCTGAAGACCCGCAATCACATCGTACGTTGCCGTTCGAGAGAGTTTGGCGTGCTTGGCAATTTCTTGCACGGACGTCGGACCAAGTTTTAAGGAGGCGAGATACACACGAGTCTCTGTGGGAGAAAGTCCAAGCTCGGTAAGGAGCTTCATGAAATCCATGGCCATACAAAATACATTTCTACGTTGAGCACTTTTAAATACTGTTTGTAAAGTAAGTGTTAACAGTATAGCAAGGAAAACTCACAGAACAAAAGAGCCATGAAGATCAGAGCGATCAACATGACTCATTTTGCGTGTAAACACGTTATCTAGAACCCAATGGTAATCTCTAATTCATTTGCTTTAAACACGTTCTGTGTCGCAGGAACATCTCCGTCTGTACGGAGGGAAACAGCAAGTGTCCCTTGAAGAAGGACTGTCTCGTGCTCACGTACGGCCTGCAAAATATCCTCTGACCCACCGACATACAGATCAATGCGATCCTCGAGAGTCAACCCTTCTTTCTTTCGCAAGTCGTTCACACGACGAATAATCTCACGTACGGTTCCTTCACGAACAAGTTCTGGGGTAAGCACGAGATCTAATTCTACGGCGTAATCCCCCTTCTTCACTTCTATCGATTTCACATTAACTTCATCCATCACCAATGCCTGATACGCAGAAGCAAATTCTCCAGACGGAACCGTAACGGTCATTCCTCCGAGAGCCTGTCGCACATTGATTCCAGCGTCTGATCGGCGTTCAAGCGCTTTTGAAACAACCGATCGAGTACGTCCCATTTCTTCAAGGACGTTCGCATCAATAAGCCCCTCATCTGCGATCGGCCACTCCTCAAGATGGACCGACTCCAATGTCCCACCAACCTGCTTGTAAAGCGTCTCGGCAAAAAACGGAGCAAATGGTGCCAAAAGTTTTGAGAGGGTAATGAGCGTGCTCTGCAATGTCGCAAGCGCAGCTAATCGATCTCCTTCGTCCTCCCCCTTCATACGATCACGAGAGCGTCGGACATACCATGTCGAGAGATCATCAATAAATGCACTGAGTTCTCGAACCGTCTCTGTAACGACATACTTCTCCAAGCGTTCTGTCGTATCTTTCACAAGACGATGTAAACGCGCGGAGATCCATCGATCAAGAACGTGCGTTGGGCTCACGGTTTCTGGAACTCCTTCATCAGCAAACATCTCATAGAACGTCGCCACGTTCATCAAAATCGTAAAGTTCTTTCGAACCATGTCGTTCAAGGTTTTCTCATCAAAACGCTTAGCCTCTCCGGGTTGGTTAATCGTGTACATGTACCAACGCACCGCATCAGCCCCATAGGTGTCGATCATCTCCATAGGCTTCACGATGTTCCCCAACGATTTACTCATTTTCTTTCCCTCTGCGTCCAGAACATGCCCCAAACAAATAACGTTCTTGTACGGTCGCTCTCGATCAAGAAGGGTTGAGACCGCTAATAGGGTATAGAACCATCCACGTGTCTGATCAATAGCCTCAGAAATGTAATCCGCTGGATACGCTTCTCCTGAATCAACAAGTTCCTTGTTCTCAAACGGATAGTGCCACTGCGCATACGGCATACACCCTGAATCAAACCAAACATCACATACGTCCAGGACGCGGGTGAATTCTTTTCCCTCTTTCACCAAAATAATCTCATCCACAAACGGACGATGCGGATCAAATGTATCCCCCACAAGCGAAGGATCCTTCGCCAGACTCTTCAACTCTTCAAATGAACCGATACAGATGCGATCTCCATCTTCGCTCTCCCAAAGTGGAAGCGGAGTTCCCCAATACCGTTCACGAGAGAACGCCCAATCTTTTACTTCACGGAGCCATTCTCCAAACCGACCGTCACGAATATGCTCAGGCTCCCAGTGGATATTCGCGTTTTGTGCCAGAAGTTCATCACGCAATTCACTCATGCGGATGTACCAGGAATCTTTTGCGTAATAGATCACCTTCGTCTTGCAACGCCAACAATGTGGGTAGGAGTGTTCGTATTTTGCCTTTGTAAACAAGCGTCCACGATGGGCAAGATCCTTGATCACATCCACTGCCACCTGTTCATCGGCCACAAATCGTCCCTCAAAAAAACCTGTTCCTTTTACAAACGTTCCATCGAGATTTACCAGATGATGCTTTGGCAAACCTACTTCATTTCCGAGCTGGAAGTCATCGGCCCCGTACATTACAGCCGTATGAACAATTCCCGTTCCGTCTTGCGTGGTCACAAAGTCCGCCGGATGCACACGAAACGCCGTATTCTCAAGCTTCTCCTTTTGCTCTCCCTCGACGAGCTCCCCCATAAACGGGTAGAGCGGTTCGTACATCTTTCCAACAAGCGATGCCCCCTTCAATTCCTCCACAATCTCACCGCCTTCGGGCAACACGCTTCCAATCAAATCTTTTGCGAGCCATAAAAACTCCTCCCCCACCTTCACTTTGGCATAGGTAATCGCATTCCCAACAGCAAGCGCAACGTTTCCCGGAAGCGTCCATGGGGTCGTGGTCCATGCAAGCAAATACTCATTCTCTGCTCCAACGATTTTGAACTTTGCGGTCACGCTCAAATCTTTTACATCCTTATATCCTTGAGACAATTCGTGACTTGAAAGGGATGTTCCGCAACGTGGACAATGCGGAGTCACGCGATAATCTTTATACAGCAATCCTCGCTCCCAAATCTGCTTCACCACCCACCAGAGCGATTCAACGTACTCCGGCTTATACGTAATATATGCCTCATCAAAATCAACCCAGAATCCAAGACGTTCGGTGAACTCTTCCCAATCCTTCTTATACGCCCAAACCGATTCTTTACACATGGCATTAAACTTGGCGATGCCATACTCCTCAATCTGAGCCTTCCCGGTAAACCCAAGTTGCTTTTCTACCTCAAGCTCAACAGGAAGCCCATGGGTATCCCACCCAGCCTTTCGCACCACTTTATATCCCTGCATGGTTTTGAATCGAGGAATACAATCTTTGAATGCTCGACTTTCTGCATGATGAATTCCTGGTTTCCCATTTGCCGTTGGTGGACCTTCATAAAAGACAAAAGAGCCCTTTGGGGCCGGCTTCTCGATTGTTTTCTTAAAAATATTGTTCTCTTTCCAAAATGCGAGAACCTCGTTTTCTTTTTCAGGGAAATTCATACCATAGGAGTATGCCAAGCCTTGAGAGAAAAATCAAAGATTATGGTAATATTCGTTCACTATGAAGAAATCAACGATCTATATAGGGGCTGACCATGCAGGATGGAAACTCAAAGAGATTTTGGAGGAGTATCTTAAAAAGAAAGAATTCAACGTCATAGACATGGGGAACCAAAATCTGGTCGATGGCGATGATTATCCGGACTTTGGGTATGCCGTTGCAAAACGAGTCGTGACAGACGAAGGATCACACGGCATTGTCATTTGCGGAAACGCGCAAGGAATTTGCATCGTCGCAAATAAAGTTCGAGGCGCACGAGCCGCCACCGGATTCAACACAGACGTCGCAAAAAGCGCGCGCGAAGACGATAATTCAAACGTTTTGTGTCTACCTGGTCGTCACATCAACACCAAAGAAGCAAAAGCAATCGTCGATATGTGGCTCACAACAGAATTTAGCGGAGAAGATCGCCATGTCCGACGACTCAAAAGAGTTCAAGACATCGAAAATCAAGAATTTGGATTATGATCGAAATTGTTCCGGCCTTTTTGGTCAAAAGTGAAAAAGAGTTTGAACGGAATCTGCGTTTGGTTGAGAACGACTGTCGGTTAATCCAAGTGGATGTCCTTGATGGAAGCCTATTTCCAAATACCTGTTGGTACGACGCAGAACGCATCGGTGCGCTTAAGACGAACGTCGAAATGGAACTACACCTGATGGTCGAGAACCCGATTCCCATCATCGAAGCGTGGAAAAAGTATGTTCCCACCTTCACGCGTGCCATTGTGCACACAGAAATGCATCGACCGTCTGGAGTCATAACAGGATATATCAAAGATGAACTTAAACTCGAAACTGGGATTGCCCTAAATCCAGAATCCCCTCTTTCAGAAGTCGAAGAAGTGCTCCATTCCGTCAACCAACTGACGATCATGAGTGTTCACCCAGGTTACCAAGGGCAAACCTTCGGAGACCCAAAGCATGTCGGGGATGCCCATTTCATCTTTGAAAAAATTCGTTCCTCACGCGCCCACCAACCCGATCTCCTGATCGAAGTCGACGGGGGCATTACCCAGGATCTCATAGAACCAATCGTCCGTGCTGGTGCCAATCGTCTCTGCATCGGTTCTGCCATCTTCAAAACAGACGACCCAACTGCGACACTCAAATCACTCAACACTCTAATCGCCTCATTATGACCCGACCATTCTTGCCTCTGCTGGCCCTTCTCCTCTTTGTTATTCCATTCTCCCCTGCGCACGCAGAAACGCTTACTTCTGAAGATACTCTTCAGTCAGGAGACCTTATTCGCGGAGAATCCTTTGCATCCGTCTATTACCTTGGAGAAGATGGATTTCGATACGTCTTCCCAAATGAACAAACGTACTTCACTTGGTACACAGATTATTCAGAAGTTCGCATCATTTCTGATGAAGCTCTCTCTCACATCCAGATTGGCGGGAATATCACCTACAAGCCTGGAGTAAAAATGGTGAAATTTCCTTCTGACCCAACCGTATATGCCGTCTCAGCTGGAGGAACGCTCAATCCAATTGTTTCTGAAGATATCGCTCGTGAACTCTATGGAGCCAACTGGAACGAATATATCGATGATCTTTCAGAAAGCCTCCTAAACACCTACACCATTGGCACACCCATTGAGCTCGCCTCACAATTCGACCCAACCACAGAGCAAGCACAGTCTTACTCCATCAATTCAGACAAACAACTCAACGCCTACACCTTGATCGAGATTACAGACGAGGGTTATGACAGCGCAACGATTACCCTTCAATCTGGCAACACCGTTCGCTGGCTCAACACCTCCTCTGAAACAAAAACAGCCACAGAATGGGACCGTGTCTGGGGATCCGGAACACTCAACCCATCAGAACATTACACCCGCATGTTCACACTCCCGGGAGTATGGCATTACTACGCGATGGGAGCAGATCGCAATATATTTGAAGGAGCAATCATTGTTCAATAGCTGGGGAAAAATGGACTTCAGATCGAGTCTGCCCTGTGGTATACTTCTCTCGTTCACCTTTAACAACTGCAAAATCGTATGACAAAAACATCTACTCTTTTGTCAGCAATCGGACTCGCGACAGCGATTGGGCTTACGCTCACGCTTGCAAGCATCGTCCCTTCTGCTGGCGCCCAAAGCCTTGTAGATCTTGAAGATATTGAGGCGGGAGACCTTATCCGAGGAGAATCTTACAGCGCCGTCTATTACTATGGGCTCGACGGATTTCGCTACGTCTTTCCAAACGACAAAACCTACTTTACTTGGTACGAGAACTTCGACGACGTAAAGTGGATTTCAGACAGTAACCTCTCTGATATTCAGATCGGAGGAAACGTCACCTACAAACCAGGATCAAGAATGATCAAGATCAATTCTGACCCAACGGTTTACGTCGTTGCTGCAGGAGGAGAAATTCTCGGAATTCCTTCAGAAGCGATCGCCTCAGAGCTCTATGGAGCATCTTGGAACACAGAGATTGATGACGTTCCAGATGGATTCTTCTCAAACTACACCATGGGATCAGAACTCGAATTTGCTTCACAGTACAGTGCGTCATCTGAGTCTGCGAGTGCCTACTCAATCGATTCAGATAAGGGATTGCAAACATACATTACGATCAGCGTGACGGATGGAGCGTATGACCCAAGTGAGCAAACACTCGAAGCAGGACGTGCCATTCGTTTCGTGAATGACGGTTCAACCAAGCACACCGCGAGTGCAGATGATGGTTCATGGGGAACAGGAACGATGAATCCTGGAGAAACCTTCTCACGGTACTTTGATGAGGAAGGAGAATATAACTTCCACTGTGCGTATCACTCAGACATGACAGGAACACTCATTGTTGAATAGAAGCAAAACCGGAGCGTGTGCTCCGGTTTTTTGTTTGCTACAATAGATACACTATGACAAATCTCACTCTGGGTCCTAAAGTTCGTCTTCCTTTGCATCTCCACGACAAGAAACTAAGGACGCTTGAAAAAAAGGCTTTCGAAATTCGAGAGGATCTTATCGACATGCTTGTCGAGGCTGGATCAGGACATTCGGCGGGGCCACTCGGGATGGCCGATATCTTTACGGCTCTCTATTTCCACATCCTTGTTCAAAACCCAAAAAAGCCAGATTGGAAAGATCGCGATCGTCTCATCCTTTCAAACGGTCATATCTGCCCTATTCGATACGTGGCCATGGCTCATGCCGGATACTTCCCAAAAAAGGAACTCATGACGCTCAGAAAATTCGGATCCCGTCTCCAAGGACATCCTGAACGCGAATTTCTCCCGAGTCTTGAAACCACCTCCGGTCCATTAGGAGAAGGGGTTGCCCAGGCTGTCGGAATGGCGTACGCGGGACTCATGGACCAAAGCCCTTGGCGCGTGTATTGCATCATGGGAGACGGAGAACTGGATGAAGGAATTGTTTGGGAGGCTCTCCAGTTTGCGGGAAACCATAAGCTCTACAATCTCACATTCATTCTTGATCGAAATAATATCCAAATCGATGGAGCAACAGAGACGATTTCTCCCCTTGAACCCCTCGCAGATAAGTTCGAAGCATTTAACCTGAACGTGATCCGATGTGCCGGAAACAGCATTCGAGACTTTGTCACCGCCGTTGAACACGCACACGGTGTCAGTGAAAAAACCACAGTAATCATCGCAGATACCATTCCAGGGTATGGGATCGACTTCATGGAGTATAACTTCGCATGGCACGGCATCCCTCCCGCAAAAGGAGTCCAAGCAAATGATGCCATTAATCAATTACGCACCCTCGCTGGGCGCATACGTAGCGAACACGAATAATATGAAACTCGCATCAACTCTCACATGGATCACCAGAGGCTTTGCGCTCATTGGACTCATCGCCATCGTTGGCTATGTCAGTCAAAACCTCTTTTACTCGTACACCACCTCAACAAGCACCTCCTCATTCGGGGGCTACCCAGAGATGGCGGTCATGGAACTACAAATGAATGAGGACGAAGTGAGTATCCGCTCATCCGCACCGAACACCCTTCTTTACGATGAAGCGATCGCTGCCGAAGTTGACCAAAAAATTATCAAAACAGGAACCCTTGATCTTGTCATCGATCAGGCTGAGGAAAGCATCTTGTCCATCACGACCCTCACGGAAGGACAAGGAGGGTATGTGCAAAGTAGCTCTCTTCGGGAACACGAAGATGGAACAAAGTCTGGGTACATCATCGTTCGCGTCCCAGCCGACACCTTTGAAAGCTCCCTCGAAGAACTCAAAGCGATGGCTCTTGTGGTCGAGCGCGAGACTACCAGTGCAGAAGACGTAACAGAAAATTACATTGACCTCTCTGCCCGCCTCAAAAATGCCCAAGTCCAAGAAGCCCGATATGTCGAAATTCTCGATATTGCGACAACGGTTGAAGAAATTCTCCAAATCGAGCAGGCACTTGGGAACATCCGTGGCTACATTGAATCTCTCACAGGACAACTCCAGTACCTTGATAGCCTCACCGGATTCTCTACCATCACCATCAATCTCTCTGAAGAACCTGTCCTTACGATCGGAGGAAAAGAATTCCGTCCTGGTACAACCGTCAAAGAAGCCGCTCAAGCGGTTGTCGCGATTGCACAATGGTTGGTCATAGCAATCATCTGGATCGTCATCATTGGTATCGGTATCGGTATTCCTCTGTCTCTTCTTGGGTGGCTTGGCTGGAAATTGGTTAGAAGCATTCGTCAACGTATGAACCGTTAGCCTATGGCAAAGATCACCAAAAAAACGGGAATCAACCGCGAAGCGTGGCTTGTCCGACATCTATTTGATGAAAAAAAGCTCAAACAGATCCCTACCCGCAATGGCTATGGAGATGGTCTTGTTGAAGCGGGAAAAAAGAATAAGAACGTGGTTGTGCTCTGTTGCGACCTCACAGAATCAACCCGGTCTGACGAATTTAAAAAAGCCTTTCCAGACCGCTTTATCCAATTAGGTGTGACCGAACAAGCCATGGCATCCATGGCAGCTGGGCTCTCACTCGTTGGAAAAGTTCCGTTTATTTCAAGCTATGCGGCATTCTCTCCAGGCCGTAACTGGGAACAAGTTAAAACGAACATTGCCATACAGCGATCCAACGTAAAAATTGCCGGTGCACATGCGGGACTCTCTGTTGGCCCCGACGGAGCGACACATCAAATGCTTGAAGACATCGCCATTATGCGAGCCGTTCCTCACATGACGGTTGTTGCTCCTTGCGACTATGAAGAAACCCGAAAAGCCACACTTGCAGGAGCCGTCTTCAAAGGACCTTTCTACTTCCGATTTGCCCGCGCTTCCTCCCCGGCTTTCACGACAGCAAAAACCCCATTCAAAATCGGTCGAGCAGAACTCTACCGCCATGGCGATGATCTCACCATGATTGCATCCGGTCCCCTCGTCTACGAAGCGCTCCTCGCTGCTGAACGGTTAAGCCAAGATCATGGCATTGAAGCCCGTGTTATTAATTGCCACACCATCAAACCTCTCGACGAAAAAATGATCGTGAAATGTGCAAAAGAAACAGGAGCAATCGTAACCATCGAAGAAGCTCAGGTTACTGGCGGACTTGCGGGAGCCGTCTGTGAGACGCTGGCACTCACCGTTCCCGTCCCGGTTGAACGCATTGGAGCCCAAGATCGTTTTGGAGAAAGTGGCGAACCGCGCGAAGTTCAAGATGGACTAGGCGTTACCGCTCCATTCATCGCTCTCGCCGCTGACCGCGTCTTGCAACGCAAACTTGGAAATAGGGTTCCTCCCATTCCCGCCCATATTCTCTCTGCACAAAACGACCTCGCCCTTATTCAAAAAGAAGTTCTCGCAGAGTCTCTCGCACGAGCCCCGAAAAAATGGGGAGGAACAAAACCAAATAACACGCTTAAGTCCAGAAAGAACTCGTGATATGTCCGATTGTATCTTCTGTAAAATCGTTGCGGGTGAACTCCCGTGCCACAATGTATGGGAAGATGAACAGCATCTTGCGTTCCTCTCAATCTTTCCAAACACACCTGGGGTTACGGTCGTTATTCCAAAGCAACATCACGCAAGTTACTTCTTTGCTCTTCCCCAAGACGTACAGCAGAATCTCATGCACGCGACGGGGATCGTTGCCAAAAAAATCGACTCTGCTTTTCCGGACGTTGGTCGTACAGGCCTCGTATTTGAAGGGTTTGGTGTCGATCATGTCCATGCAAAACTCTTCCCTCTTCACGGCACAGCGCGCGAGGAGTGGAAACAACACATCTCAAAGATCAACACGTACTTTGATCAGTATCTAGGCTATATTTCCTCACACGACTCAGATCGAGCAGATGATGAAGTCCTGGCCGAAATCGCAAAAAAAATCCAGAACCAATAAAGAGCCTTACACGCTCTTTTTTGTTATACTAGTCTGGTATGTATGACATTATTACCGTAGGAGACATAAAACTCGATACCTTTGTTGTTCTCGATGACAACAATGGCCAAATTGAACTCAAAATGCCTGAGGCAAAGCTTTGCATGGACTACGGAGCGAAGATTGGGATAAAAATCGTCGATTCACAAATGGCAGGCTCAGCTCCAAACGTCGCCGTTGGACTTGCTCGCATGAAGCAAAAAACTGCCGTTCTCTCTTATATGGGAGTAGATACCACTCGCACACTTGCGATGGAGGTATTTAAAAATGAAGGGGTTGGAACGGAATTTATTCAAACACTTCCCGATCACCAAAGTTCCTACTCTGTCGTCTTAAACTATAAAAGTGAAAAAACGATCCTTACCGGACACATCGAGCATGAATACAAACTCCCCGATGCCTTTCCTAACCCAAAATGGCTTTTCGTATCAGAAATGGGATATGGCTATGAACAGCTTTACAAAGACATCGTTGAATACTCGAAAAAAGATGGAGTAAAAATCGCCATGAATCCAGGAAGTATTCAAATTCATGAGCTTAAACAAGAACTCTACGATCTCATTGGCGTTTGCTATGTCCTCTTTGTAAACAGAGAGGAAGCTCAAATTATCACCAAGCTCGATACACCTGAAATCCATAAACTTTCAGGAGCGCTCTATGAAATGGGACCAAAACATGTGGTGATTACCGATGGGAAAAATGGAGCCTACGAATTTGGGGGGCATGAGCTTCGTTTCTGTCCTATTTTTCCAGGTAAGCCCTTAGAAGCCACGGGGGCAGGAGACTCTTTTGCCACCGGGTATCTTGGAGCCCTCATGCATGGAGAAGCGTGTAGTGAAGGTCTTCGTTGGGGAGCCGTAAATGCCGCTTCCGTCGTCGCATTTGTCGGGCCTCAAAAAGGACTTCTTACGGTAGAAGAAATCAAAAAACGTCTCATGGCGCATCCTGAATACACCATCGAAAATCTCTAATCGGCATCTATGCTTACAACACTTACCTCAGTTCTCAAACACGCCGAGAAGCATCGATATGCAGTTGGAGCGTTTAACATAAACAACCTTGAAACCCTGCAAGCCATCATGGATGCAGCCGAGGCAGAGCACTCACCGGTCATTTTATCGACAAGCGAAGGAGCCATTGACTATGCCGGCATGGATGAACTTGCTGCCCTTGCGCATATCGCTGCAAAGAAGACGAAACTTCCCGTTGTCTTTCATCTCGATCATGGGAAGAATTATGATCTCGTCGTAAAAGCAATCAAAAGCGGGTGGTACACGAGTGTGATGTACGACGGCTCTTCCCTGCCGTTGAAAGAAAACATCCGTCGCACGAAAAAAATCGTCGAGATGGCACACAAGAAAAAAATCAGTGTCGAAGCAGAACTGGGAGCAATCGCCGGCATCGAGGACTTTATTTCCGTCGAGGAGCGCGACGCGCACCTCACCGATCCGGAGCAGGCTCGCGAGTTCGTCGCCTCAACCGGATGTGATGCTCTCGCCGTGGCTGTAGGCACCAAGCATGGCGCTTACAAATTCAAAGGCGAATCCAAACTCGACTACGGACGACTGAAACGCATCGCCGAGGCCGTCGATGTCCCCCTCGTCCTCCACGGCGCCTCAGGCATCCCGGCCAACATCAAACGTATCTGCACGCAATACGGCTGTGAAATATCAGCGGCCAAGGGTGTAAGCGACGCGGCCGTCAAAAAGGCAGTAACACTTGGCGTGCGCAAAGTGAACGTGGATACAGATTTGCGCCTCGCCTTCGATGCTGGTATTCGTAAATTCCTGAAAGAACGTCCCGAAGTCATCGACCCGCGTGAGATTCTTAAACCTGCCAAAGAGTTGATGACGAAGGTAGTGAGGCACAAGATGAAAACACTGGGAAGTAGCGGAAAAGGCTAAAAAAGAAAAATCCACCGGCCGAGAGGCTGGTGGTTTCGTTTCCGCTACAGCGGGTAGCGAATGATGTACATCGTCCCGTTCACGAAGTGCCAGGAGAGGATCCCTTCCTCCGTGTAGACGAGGCGCTCGAACGGGGTGTAGAGCGGGTACGTGGCGAGCGGACCCACGTACCGGACGTCGTTGGTCTCGACGAGCCACTCCTCAAGATCCTCAACACGCACGACGCGGATGGACTCGCTCCCGCACTCGCTGATCTCAAAGACCAGGTGATCGCCCCAGCGACGAAGGCTCCGGATCTCATCTGCCTGAAAGGCGTGGAGCAATCCCGGAACACTGTCCCAATTCTCGTGGATGACCAGCAGGGCGTGGGAACCGTCATACTTGATCACACGAACGACCAGACCACTGGGAATCTCGACGATCTCGCTGAACTCCCTCACACCAAGAAGCGAAATCAGCATGTTGGTGTTGACGTCGTGCAATACCCACCCCAAATCCACACAACCATCCTGGATCAGGATCCGACCACTAGGGAGGCAGTAGATCTTACCGGATTGGTCGTCGTAGTCGAGCGACTTCTTGCTCCGGGTGCTTTCGAGAAACGCTCCGCTCCTTTCCTGGCCCATCGTCCGCAACTGATTCCAGCCCACGAAGCTGAACTCGTCGTTGCGGAGCATGACCGAATCCACGATGATCTCATCGTACCAGTCACTGTCCCAGTGATGATCGCCGTTCAAGTCGACCAGACTCACCGACTTCTGCCCCTCACGAATCCGCAGAGTGGCAATACGGTCGCCGAACGTTCCGAGGATCTTGATCTGATTGCCGTCAGCTAGACTCTTGCTAGGCATCTTGTGACCATCAACATGCACTTTTCGCTTCCACTGAGCCTTCTGCCCATTTTCTCGTGGAGAAACCACGAAGCAAGACGGCTGGTTGTCGTCAGCGAAATAGCAGTGGATCGCCGACACGCCTTTGTCGGGCACATCGAACTTCCAATCGTCCCAGAACACGCGCGTGATCCCACCCTTGGGCGTCACTGTGAAGGCGACCTTCTCACTCTCTTCTGGGTAGTGGAGGTGATCGACGTAGAAGTTTGAAGCCGTACCGTCCACCACGTAGGTGGTCCATCGACGATCGACGACCGTGAACTCAACGAGTTCCTTGTCACCATCAGGCTCGATGCCCAGCACCGCGATCTTGCCCTCGGGCGAGATGGCGACCTGCGCGACCTGCGCCCAGGGCGTCTCGGTCATGAGGGCGACGTAGGGCGGGAGGGGCGGGAGCTTGCCCAGGAGCGTGAGGCGAGAGGCCTCAGCGCGCTCGGTAGGCGTGCCGTTGTGGCGAGCGTCGAGCACGGCGTGGCCAAGCTCGGTGAAGACATCCGTCTTCTTACGGGACATGGTTCTCTCCTTGATCTTGGACAGAAGGGTGAGATAGACCCCCAAGTTTCCCCGGGCAGTCACAGAGCCTTCCTCTAAGATCATTGGGTGTCGCGGAATGCGACGGTATTATTTAGCCTTTTTTGGTAGAAAAGTCAAGGATTGAATGGTACAATGTGATCAATATGTACGACATTATTACCATTGGATCAGCGACACGAGACGTTTTCCTTATCTCTGATAAGTTCATGGCGATTCCATCGAAAAAATTTCCTTCGGGAATGGGAGAATGTGTCGCTCTTGGATCGAAAATTGAAATTCACGACATGGTCCTCACCACAGGAGGAGGAGCCACAAATGCCGGAGCGACGTTTGGATCTCTTAAGTTTCGAACCGCAACGATCACACGCATTGGAGACGACTCCATCGGAAAAGATGTCATTGAAGATCTTTCTCGATTTGGAGTCAGTACCCATCTTGTACGCATGGTAAAAGGAGGAGAAACAGCTTACTCAACCCTTCTCACCATGAAAGACGGTGAACGCACAGCCCTTGTCTATCGTGGAACGAGTTCAACATTCACAAGACGAGACATTCCAACAGAGGCACTCAAATCTACAAAGTGGATTTACCTCACCTCACTGGGAGGAGACCTCACCCTAGCAAAATCCATTATCACAACCGCTCACAAAGCAGGGGTTCATGTCATGTGGAATCCTGGATCAACAGAATTATCGGAAGGTATTCAGGCCTTTTCAAAAATTCTTCCGATGATCGATGTTCTCAACATCAATCTGGAGGAAGCTCAACTCCTCACAACAAAGAAAAAACTTTCGGATATCTATTCAGTCCTTCATAGCGATCACATGATTTGTGTGATCACGGACGGAACTCGGGGTGCCACGGCCTATCGTGATGGCTGGATGGCTCATGCGGACACCACAGGAGTAAAGTCTATCTCTCGAACAGGAGCAGGAGATGCATTCGGATCGGGATTTCTCGCAGGCCTCATAAAAACAGAAGACATCACGGAGGCACTCCGAATCGGAACACTCAATGCAGAGTCCGTTATTCTCAAGCACGGGGCAAAAAACGGACTTCTCACCAAGTGGCCATCCGCCTTCAAAAAACGACAAATAAAAGTCTCGATTCTATGACATACAATGTCTTTATCACGCGAGATATTCCTGATGAAGGAATAAAACTCTTGAAACGTGACAAGCGTTTTGCGTTGGAGATCTATAAAAAAGACACTCCTATTCCACGCAAAGAACTCCTTAAACGGGTTAAGAGGAAAAATATTATCCTCTCGATTCTCACAGAAAAGATCGACAAAGAAGTTATGGAGTCGGCAGGACCTGGACTGAAGATGATCGCCAACTACGCCGTGGGATTCGATAACATCGATCTCAAAGAAGCAAAAAAACGGGGGATCATTGTCACGAATGCTTCACACCCCTGTGTAGCTGAATCGGTCGCAGAACATACGATCGCTCTCATGTTCGCACTCGCTCATAGAATTGTCGAAAGCGACGCATTCACCCGCGCAGGAAAATACAAAGCATGGGGACCAAAGCTTCTTCTGGGAACAGATCTTTTTGGAAAGACTATTGGCATCGTGGGAACGGGACGTATTGGATCAGGGGTTGTGCGTCGCTTACATGATGGATTTGATATGAAGGTCATCTATTCTGACCTCAAACGCAATCCCCTCCTTGAAAGCCAAACAGGAGCAACCTATCGATCCCTCAATCAACTCCTTCAAGAAGCAGACATCGTCTCACTCCACGTCCCCCTTCTTCCTTCAACAAAAGGACTGATTGGGGCGAAGGAACTCAAGCTCATGAAAAAGACCGCGTTCCTCATAAATACCGCCCGTGGTCCGGTGGTACAGGAAAAGCCCCTCACCCGCGCGCTCATGAAGGGTCAGATTGCGGGAGCAGGACTCGACGTCTATCAATGTGAACCACTCATCGACTGCGACCCAACGGATAATCTGGATCTGAGAAAACTCAAAAACGTGATTCTCACTCCGCATACAGCCTCTGCCACACAAGAAACCCGACAAGCCATGAGTCGAGTTACCGCAGAAAATATTCTTGCCTTCATAGACGGAAAGACGCCTCCGAACTGTGTCGCATAAGGCATACAAAAAACAGGGTCGTAACCCTGTTTTTTGTATGATAAAAGGCGACGAAAGCTAGTTCGTCGCCTGAGCGGTCGCCACGTCGTGACGACGAGCGTAGTCGGCCTGTACGGCCTTATGAGCCTCGTAGATGGTGGGCCAGGTGTTCTTCTCGACTTGCGCACGAAACGCCGGGTCGAAGAGGACTCCATGGATCCACTCGTACTTCACGAGGTAGAGCCTCGTCTCGGTCGGAAGGGTCTTGCAGGACTCGTCCCGCCAAGAGTCGCCACACGCGGTGATCGCGCGCTTGACCGTCGCGATGTTGGCGTTGTAGCCAGCCGCGAAGACCAGCTGACGCTCCCAGGTATTGGCGAGGTAGAACTCCCGCTGGGAGTCCTCCCTGAACGTCCACCACTCGGCGTCCGTGTGCGCGATCATGGTCTTGATCGCGTTGTGGTGATCGACGCGACCCCACACGTCGTCCTTGGGAAGGTCGGCGCGGGGGTACTGCTCGCGGATCGCCTTGTAGGGCGTGCCCACGATCTGGCCGATGCCACGCGCGTCCGCCCAGCTCTTGGTGTAGGAGAAGCTCTTCCACCGGTTGAGCCCGAGCGTGACGAGGGCGCGATCGAGCATCTGCAAACGCTCGAGGTCCGCACCCTTCGCAAACCAGGTGTCCGACCACATCTGCTCGGTGAGGATGAGCGTAATGATGTGGTCGGGAGTGCCGAAGTCCGTGACGAGACGTCCCTCGATGAATTGACTGCGCACATCCTTGGCGCGCATTTCGTAGTACGCCGCGAGAACCGCGTCCCGCAAGTACATCAGCCCTGCCTCTCGGAAGGCCGGTGTATCCAGACGCGTCGAGTAGGGCACGTAGACCGCGCCGTCGACGCCATCTGGTCCGTCACCGTGCACAGCGGTGCGCACCGCAACGGCCGTCCAACCCGGGGGCGAGGAGATGATGAACGGCGGGTTGACCCCACCGTCACACGCTCCGTCGCGCTCGCAGGTGACGCTGAACCCGGAGGGGCTCGTGGACTCACCCCCGTAGACGTCGACGACCTGGAGCTTGCCTGTCTCGTTGACGGCAGCAACCAGGTAGTCACCGATACACCGCTTCCAGCCGAGCTGGAGCGCGTGGCTGGGGACGCACTGAGCCTGGTTCAGGCGCTTGCTCGTGAGGAGCTCCTTCCCCTCGGCGACCGCATCGACCAGGTTCTTGGGGACATCCAGGAGGCGTGCGCTCCCGGGAGGAACGTAGGCCACGTAGCCATCGACCTCGATCTGACGAGGCGGGGGCGGGAGCGGAATGCTCGGGATGGAGTGAGAAACCACGGGCTCCTCATCCAACCCCATCAGCTTGTGAACCACCTTCTGCCCCAGCATCACGATCGCGAGGATCGCCAGTACGAGGAGAAGAGGCTTGAAGTAACGACGCATGAGGAACCCTCCATGTCTTTAGGCACCATGCCTGCAGAACGAACAGAAATTACATGAAACAGGGGTTTTTGTCAATGGTTTAGAGACGAATACGTTCTGTTTTCCCCATAAAAGCCCCTTGTCGCATTGACGATAACTGGTTCAATTGATATTATTTCGCCGTTACAAAAAACTATCGTTTATGATGGGCCTGTAGCTCAGCTGGTTTGCCCCGTATTACAACAAAATAAAATGACGTCTTATGATGGGCCTGTAGCTCAGCTGGTTAGAGCACCTGCTTTGCAAGCAGGGGGTCAAGGGTTCGAATCCCTTCAGGTCCACCACGAGACGTTTTTTTGTTGTAATACGGGGTTGCAAGCAGGGGGTCAAGGGTTCGAATCCCTTCAGGTCCACCATAAACGGTGGTTTTTTGATAGAATAGAATGACTATGAAACGATTCTGCCTCATCCTCCTCTCGCTCACGCTTCTTGTCCCTTCCACATCCGTTTTTGCCTATCATCAAGAATCCATTTCTCTTCAGTCTCTGGATGGGACCATCGTCACACCTCTTACGAGAGTGAACGATGTTTCTGGAGCAAGTTTTGTTGTGGCAGACCTCGGGAACGACGGGACCGAAGAGTTTATTGTGGGAAATGGAATGGGACTAGAGCCTCGTGTCCGAGTTCTCAGAAAGGATGGCAGTGAAATCGGAAGTTTCCTTGCCTATGACGCAAGTCTTGGAGTAGGAATCAATGTGATTGCCTGCGATCTTACAGGAGATGGGTACAATGAAATCGTTGTCGCGCCTCAACGCGGGGGCGGGCCACACATCCGTGTCTTTAATCGCTATGGAGAAGCGATTGATGCTGGTGGATTTTTTGCCTATGCAGAATCGATGCGCGAAGGAGTAAATCTTGCGTGTGGAGACCTTACAGATGATGCACGTGCAGAACTGGTCACCCTTCCCGCAGCCGGTGGTGGACCACATGTCCGAGTATGGAATTGGAATACAGACGAAGAACTAACAGAAAATTTTTTCGCCTATCACATGAGTGATCGGTCTGGTCTTGTAGGTTCCATCGAGAATAAAAAACTTTTTCTTTCACAACAACACACGTCATCACCAACGATCAAAGAATTTGTTATCCACAGTTCTGTCACAATGACCGATGAAGAAACTATTTCGATTGACGGACTCGGTGTGCAATCTCTCATCCTCTTCCAGGGAGAAATTTTGCTCACCACAAGTTCAAGTGACACGCTCTACAACGTTTCAAAAGATGCGACCCAACAACTCACCCTCCCCCACGCAACGCTTGCAACAGACGATGAGATGATCTGGATCACCTCTGGCCGAAAACTCTACGCTCCCGAAACAGAACCCAAACGCATTACGATCGACCTCTCGGAACAGCGTCTATACGCCTACGAACATGGAATTCTTCGAAATGCATTTCTCATTTCAAGTGGCCTAAATAACGCGACTCCCTTAGGAAATCACACGGTTTTGGCAAAAATTCCTCTCGTGCATTATGCCTGGAACTATGGAACGGGTGATTCACGCAACTACGATCTCGGATGGATTCCTTACAATCTTCGTTTCTACCCACACATCTACATGCACTATGCTCCGTGGCATAATAACTTCGGTCACAAGATGTCCCACGGATGTGTGAATGTCGGGCTCACAAATATTCAATGGCTGTACGATTGGGCAGAAGAAGAAATTCCCGTGAGCGTCCAGGAATGATTTCGTGAGACTGATACAACAGGAAAACTTTTTTTGACAGAAAAAAATGATGACAACATAAAAACGTTTTTCCAAAAACGTTTTTATGTTTCCCTATTCTCTTGTTTAGAAAAATAAATTCTTCTACAATAGATATATCGGTGATGAAGCGCGTCCTTTATCAACGATCAAAATCTGCACGCGCATTGTGTGAAGTGCAGAGCTCGATCGAGCAATACTTATTCACTAAGACATCCTCAGGAGGAACCGGATTGCACAGCAATCAAAACGTGTTCTGACTTGGATCCGTTCTACGGATTCAGAGGAGAAGAATCGGAACTATGCCAGCAAAGAAAAAGGCAGCTCCAAAGCGAAAGCCAGCGGCTAAGAAGCCAGCTAAGCGAAAGGCAGCTCCAAAAAAAGCAGCTAAGCGAAAGGCAGCTCCAAAACGTAAAGTAGCAGCTAAGAAGCCAGCAAAGCGAAAGGCAGCTCCAAAAAAAGCAGCTAAGCGAAAGGCAGCTCCAAAACGTAAAGTAGCAGCTAAGAAGCCAGCAAAGCGAAAGGCAGCAAAGCGAAAGTAAGATTCGCACCAAAAAACACTCTCCAAGACGCGTTCGGAGAGTGTTTTTAATTACCCGCTATATTCCCAGTGTTTTTACGGATCCAAAAATCCCATCATACCCTTCATGGATCATCACATTCCCTGTTCTCATCTGTTCAATCGCCTGTGCGAGTTTCGGATAGGTTGAAGCCTGCCGAATCTCCATGAGAGGGGTATCAAGCAATAACGTAAATTCGTCTGCAAGGGTATTTGTGAGGTGAAAATACTCAGACTCGACCTTTTTTGATTGCACGGATTTCACACCAACAACTTCTGCAATGATTTCAGCCAGTGGCACAATCGACTTGTATGGGATCTTCGCCTCCAGAATCTCCGTGACTTCCCGATCCGCAAGCTCATCAATACGATGTCGCACTCCCAACGTCAATCGTTTCTCACACGTTGGACAACGCCCATGTAACCGTCTTGATTCACTTGGATCACAGGAAAATTTACACTCACCACACCCATCGAGAAAATACTTCCCTTCTTCTGGATAAAACTCGATTGTATACTTCAGCCTCCTTGCATCTTTCTCACGTAGCACACGTACAAACGCATCGTATGTTGGAGGCTTTTCGAACTCAAACACGGTTGCTTCACGCCCAAGATTTCGAGGAGAATGCGCGTCTGAATTTGAAATGAGCACGACGTTATCAAGCGAAGACACACGCCAATTCATCACAGGGTCAGACGAAAGCCCCGTCTCAATTGCATAGATGTACTTACTCATCTCTTCACCAAAGCATTCCTCAATGGAATCAAAACCTGATTTACTTCCAAAAATTGCATACCAAGGGGTCCATGCATGCGACGGAATCACGATGATCTTCTCATCGATCTCTTTGAGAAGTTTATACAAATCTTCTGAATCAATCCCGAGAATAGGACGACCATCCGCTTGCAGGTTAAACCCCCGATGCTTCAATGCCTTAATCACCTTCTCACACGTCTCAATCGACGGAGAAAAAATGAGATTATGAACACGTCGCGACTTCCCTCCTTTTGAATAAATCTGACTCACCTCCTGAACGAGCATGAACTCACGCTTCCCCCCACGTTTCAACTGATAAATTCCTTGTCGTTTTTCTTCAAGATGCTCTTTGATATGCGCAAACCATGCTGGATGCGTCCAATCTCCTGTCGCAACCACATCGATTCCTTTTCGCGCACACCACTCATCAATCACAGGCAACTCAAGAGCACTCGAGCACGCCCGAGAATACTTTGAGTGAATGTGCCAATCAACGATGTAGCGCATATATGGTAATATTTGAGCCTATGGAACTATCTGAATATCAAAAAAAGGCCCTAACAACGGCATTATACCCTAACATGGGAAGTAATCCGTACTACCCAGCCTTAGGCCTCGGCGGAGAAGTTGGAGAGGTTCTAAACAAGGTCAAAAAGATCATGCGCGATCATGATGGCCAGGTCACTGATGAGTACCGAGAGATTCTCAAAAAAGAACTCGGGGATGTCATGTGGTACCTCGCCAGCATGGCTCATGAGCTCGGTCTTGATTTAAACGAAATCGCCAAAGCCAATCTTGAGAAACTCGCCTCACGGAAAGAACGAGGAGTACTTGGAGGTGATGGGGATGATCGTTAAACATTTTCAACAGTGCCAACCCTATGCTGTTCAAATTTTTTAAACAAATTTTTCTTCCAACTGAAGAGGTACTTGCAAAAACCACTGTTAGTTTAGCTTCATGGGACCAAATTAATCTCACAGGAAGGAACAAACAAAGAGTTAAAGTATTTCTCGAAAATAAGTACGGGGGGAAAAATCTTGCCACCAAGATGCCAAGTCTAAAATTTGGGGTGGTTGAATTTTTACCTGACAACCCAGTGATCACAGTGCATGAAAATGAAGAAAAGTGCGTAGTGGCCTTACACATCATCGATGGAACTATCCAAGAGATGCAATAGCAAATATGCTCGCCAAAATACTCGAAACCCCATTTGGGATCAGTAAAGCCGATTGGAAGCTTCGATTCAATGATAAGGATTGGTTCCCTGATCATCCAACCCAAAACGCATCTGGATTTACTGACCAGGTCAACGAAAAAGATGTTCATGTTGTTGGTTATTTTGTGCCTGACGAATATGAAGATCGATTGACCCGAATAGTTATCTCCTTTGAAGGACTCGAAATGGATATTCAAAGAAAGTTTCTCTATCAACACTATTTGAAAACCCTTTCTGCAGAGTATGACAAACATACAGTAAAAGAAATGGTTGGTAGGATTGATGAACTTTGCATCTCAGAAATGACCATTTGGTTCAATGAACAGTCTGTTATCAGCCTCTGTCTCGTTCTTCATGAAAACAACGAATCAAACCCTGGTGTGTACCTTGCAATCGGTAGTAAGACGCAAGATCCTGTCTCAAAAACACTTCTCCACCTAGAACCCAAACAAGAAGACGATAAAAAAGCTATTGATCTTGTATTTTCATCAAAGAGATCGGCTCCGGCACGCTTCAGCCAAAATCATAGTCGCACACAGTCGTTTTGCATCGACTTCAACCAGCTCAAAAAGGAAGCAGACGAAATCATGGCAGCTCAGGCTTGGGGAGCAATCGGATACTATCTCACTGAAAAAACACCACTTGAACAGAACCAATTTTTGGCCGTATTGAAAATTGGAGAAGATATCATGATTGGAGCCTTCATAGCAACAAAGATAAACGAGGAAAAAACCAGTCTATTAAAACAAAAAATTATCCAAAAAAATACAAATCTTTTTTCAGACGATATCCCGAATCTTGGAAGAATCCTTGATGCAGATGAGGTGCAAAGATATCTCAGTCACTGCCAAGAATTCGGCATTGATACAGCAAGAAACAATCGTTAGACCCACCAAAAAAACATCGTGGTTGATAGAGCGTCACTAGGTCCCGGATGACGATCTGTGTTAGCACGAGTAATGAATGGCTCCATAACACGAGCGGGCTAGCCACTCGTTTTTATCTTTTCCATCGCCGCATCAACAAACTGTTTATGCCAGGTTCTCATCTCTTGCTCCCTTTTATCGTTTCCATCCGCCCACTTGCGAATTTTAAAAGCAGCGCGTAGGGAAGCCATGAGGTCCCAGTATGGAAGTCCTCGATAGTCGAGGGTGGGATTTTGTGATTGATACTCTTGGGTGAATGCATCGACCATCTCAGGGCCCAACACCCACAGAAGTTCCATGCGTGCGTTTCCAACATCCTCAAGCGGCTCTCCAACGGCTGAATCGACCCAATCGATCACGGTTGGTCGGTCGCCGTTCCACATCACGTTTCCTGGCCAATAATCGCCATGGAGTAACACAGAGTCATTTCTGTATTGAAACGGCCAGTCTTGCTTAAGCACGTTACGAATCTCACTCTCCCTGATCGAATCATCCATCTCCTTTTCACGAACAATAGACTCTCGATAGAGGTCGTCCGTGATTTGCGGAAGAAACGAAACATCATGCTTCGTTTTATCAATCTGGTGAATCTTAGAAAGAATTCTTGCAAGATGCTTCACAAATACAAACGAATCTTCTGGTTGAAAGATCGTCTGCCCCTCAACCCAACCTACAACCATGAATGGATCTGGCAGAGTTTTGAGCGATGTATCTAGAAAAACAGCCAGAGGCACTTGGATTCCCGAAGCTGTTAGCGTTTCTAACAAACGAAACTCTGTTGACACGACGTTTGGCAACAGCTTGAGTACTTCGAGCTTAGGGATACGCAAGGCAAAATCCATTTGTCCCTCTGATGAATGACATGAGAGGCGAAAAACGTGAGAAGAATACCCTCCCGTGAGTGGTATAGCTACTGGACTGGAATAGGATGGATCAATCGATGTGACAATTTTCTCTAACTGCTCAGTGGTTATTTCGTACATAAATCTTAGATCCATCCCAAAATCGCATCGTGGTCAACGGCGGAGAGATCCGTGGTGTCCACAATTTTTGTTTTTCCGTCTAATGGGAGTGGGATGAATGTTTTGTTGAAAAAGCGCTCGTCGAATTCTTCCATTACCGAATCAAGATCATCGTTATGTCCCGGATGGCGCGCCGTTTTAGAACGCTTGATAAATCGCTCTCGTAAGACCGTCGGGTCAGCAGTTAACCAAATCTGTTTCAATTCCGCTCCATGCGTTTGTGCAAGCTCCTGAATCCAATCTGCGTCATCAAGCCAAAGAAATGTCGCATCTGCCACAACAGACTCTCCCCGATCCAGATGCATCCCAATGAGATCTCGAAAAACGGGAAAACTTAGTCGTCCAATCTCTTTAGACCACTCTCGATCTCGATACCCTCCTAAATCAAACATCGCCTCTTTGATCTCATCAAGGGCGATGCGCTGATATCCGGTTGCATCGGCAATGTGCTTGGATATAGTCGATTTTCCTGTTGCCAACGAACCTCCGACAATGATCAGCTTAGGTCGATTCATAACGCTTAGCCAGAAGTGCTTCGGCAATGTCTCGCTCGTCTTGGGTATTAATACCAATGACCTCCTCTGGCGCAACTTCTATGGAGGATAGTGTTTGTCCTTGTTCAACCGCCAGAGCAATCAAGTCCGTAAGGTAATACTCTTGTTGAGCGTTCTCATTCTTTAGAAAGGTGATATTTTTCCAAAGCCAATTTGCATCAAAACAGTACAAGCAGGGATTCACTTCTGTAATTTTCTTATCTTCTTCTGTCGCGTCTTTATATTGAACATCGCGCACAATATGACCATCTTCTCCGCGCACGATTCTGCTCCAGTATAAAAATGCTTTTCGCCATCCTTCAAAATCTTGTAGGTGTGTTGTCATCATCGTAACGACGTTTCCTCTATCTTGATGTCGCTGAGTTAATTTCAACAATGACTCAGATGTGATAAAGGGATGATCTCCATACAACACCATGACGGCATCCGCTGAGCCCACCGCCTCCTGCGTGACCGCAACCGCATGCCCCGTTCCTAACTGCTTCTCTTGGACCACATAGTGGCAACTCCCTCCAAACGTCTCACACAATGGCACACGCTCAGGACCAATCACAACAATAGGATCTGGATCCAGTCCCGTTGCCTGAATGGATTCGTATAAGTACTGCAAAATTGGCTTCCCTCCAATCGGAGTAAGTGCCTTTGGGAGATCTTGCTTCATGCGCGAACCCTTGCCGGCCGCGAGAATGATAAATCGAAAAGTCATATTGCGTCCCGTATGATAACAGTGGGAGCGGAATTTACAATATTGACAGACTCACATTCAAATGATCTGAAAAACCTCATTTAAAGAAACAAGACAGTCGCAATGATCCCCGTAAGAACCCCAAATGTATAAATAAAAACAGCTTTGAACAGCTTACAAAGGAAGCAATCTCCCTTTTTTTGTGTCTCCATACAACAAGCATTAAAATCTCATCGCCGTAAAATTATCCATTCGAATACCCTTCTTTTTTGCAGTTTCCCACGTAGTTACTAAACGTTTTTCGATTTTCCTTGGTTTAGGTGAATAAGCTGGATATCCTATGGCAATTGATCCAACCATCTCCGCTTTTGTGTTCAGTGCCTTTTGAACAGCTTCTCGAGCGGGATAGGAATCAGCCATATAGACTGCTCCTAATCCAAACGACTTGGCTGCAAGTAATATATTCTGGACAGCAGCACCGATTCCAATAATTTCGCCCATATAGGTATACAGACTTCTTCCACCGCGAGGATTTTTTAACACCTCATCTTTTCCACCAGATAACGGTCCCCTATTAAACACAATAATGTAAGCAAAAGCTGATCGAATCGTTGTTACGGACTCTGCAGTCGAATCGAATGCTCCTTCTGCCATCTTTCCTGTTCGAGCATCTGTTGGTCCTCTAACCAGTCTTGATTTCGCATTTTCCTCTATCCAAGCAGCAATTTGATTCTTTGTTTTCCCTTTTGTTACAACAAAAAACCAAGGGTTACTATTTTTTGATGAGGGAGCCTGAAGACCACATTCGAGAATAGTTTTTAACACATTTGCAGGGATACGTTTCTTCGTAAACTCCCTAATACTCCGACGTTGTTGTATAGCTTGGATGATATCCATACACTACCCATTTTGTTGAGATCTATTAGCAGCTTGTTTTAGTCGCTGTCGTGATTTCTCCTGCTTAGCCAGATCAAGAAACCCTGTGCCAAGATACTTTTTTCCAACAACTTCAAGTCCCGTAGCAATTCGTGCTTGCAAAGTATATTTTGGTGTCTGTTGCATCATTTTAGACCACTTCCTTTTCTCTAAACCACTCGCTTGATCAAACAAATCAATAATTTCCTGCCATTGTTCCTCAGTATTTGAGAACTTCATGATCAATTCTTTAAGTTTTTTCTCTTCTTTGCTTTTTACATCCACAACTCCAGCCTCATCTGTAGCCACAGAAAATCCAAAAAAATGAGTTTTTGAACAAATTTCAGGACCTAATTTTTTCATAATTTCAGCGACCGACCAAATAGACGGCAACCGATACATGCCTTGTTCAGCAAGTTCACCAACGAGTGTTGCATCTCTCACATTCATCGTCATAACAATCATTGTGTCACACAAACCATTATCCCATGCAAAACGAACTGTCTTTTCCGCATCTTCAACTGATTCTCTCTCTGTTAAAAATGGGGGCTTAAATAATGTATGTGCAGTCGCTTTTATTCCGTATTGATGAAGTAAATCTACCCGTTCTTTATAGGGAACGGCAACACGTTTTGCCATGGCCCCTTCTAAAATTAGCGGATCAGAACTTTCAATCCCATAACCCACATCAATCCTAAGATCCTTTCCGATTTCGATTCCTTCATTTTCAAAAAACTGCTTCAAATCATCTAAAACCTCTGGGGTGACGTGCTTTAAACGGGATTCCGTCGTCCACTCAACTCCTTCAGGAAATTGTTTTGATTTAACCATTTCAGCAATTCTCCGATAAACATCAAGACGAGTCTCTTTAGGAATTTCTCTTTCATCAAACATTGACCCGATAGCTGTCAGATTCACCAGTGCCCAATCCCTTCCTGCATTCTCTTTTAAAATAAGTTCGAAGGCACTCGATATTTGACCCGGAAGAGATTCCATAACTTCCATTCGCTTCGCACCACTTGTACCATAATCACAAAATGAACAATCACCACGATGCGCATCCATGCAACCAACCGTAGAGACGGAAATAAGAGAGTTTTCACGTCCAGGTTGTCCTAACACTGGCAGCGAAAAAGACACAAAATCTGTTCCTGAAATAATAGCCCTTCTTTCTTTTCGAATCTTTTTCATCACCCGGTTCCAAATAGGGTGAGCCACTTCTAAGACATCCTCTCTTGCCACATCCTTAAGTTCACTAGGGACATTAAAATTATGATCAGGATCATTTAACATTTCAGCTACATACTCTCGATCTGGTTGGGGTCCTGGTTTATCAATTCCCATATAATTCACTTAAAAAAATAATCTGCTTAAAGAAGTATATCAAATATAAAACCTGTGTAACAAAAAAGAACCCTTTGTCCTGGCGCCCACCTACTCTCGCGCAATCGCACTACCATCGGCCCAAGGAAGCTTAACGGCCGTGTTCGGGATGGGAACGGGTGTGGCCTTCCTGGAAGTGGCACCAAGACAAAGGGTTCTTTAATTTTACTAAATAAGGGTAGCGGCAAGAATCAATTACTCGTTCACGTATTTCACGTGATGAAAGTTTGATTCGGTTTTCAAAATGGAATGAGATGCGCCGCTCTGGAGCCATGAAAGATTTTGAGACGACCAAATGGTCGTTGAAAAATTTTCATGGCGAAGAGCAAGCAGATCGTCCATTTTGGAAATCGAATGCATGAGTGGTTGTAGAGCTCGACCTATTAGTACTGCTCAGCTGAACACATTACTGTGCTTACACTTGCAGCCTATCAACCTCATAGTCTCTGAGGGGTCTCAAATGAAGACTTATCTTTGGAACGGCTTCGCACTTAGATGCTTTCAGCGCTTATCCGTACCGAACGTAGCTACTCGGCAATGCTCTTGGCAGAACAACCGATACACTAGAGGTTCGTCCATTCCGGTCCTCTCGTACTAGGAATGGGTTCCATCAATCTTCGACGCCCACGGCAGATAGGAGACCGAACTGTCTCACGACGTTCTGAACCCAGCTCGCGTACCGCTTTAATAGGCGAACAGCCTAACCCTTGGGACCTTCTCCAGCCCCAGGATGCGATGAGCCGACATCGAGGTGCCGAACCTCCCCGTCGCTGTGGACGCTTGGGGGAGACTAGCCTGTTATCCCCGGAGTAGCTTTTATCCGATGAGCTTCCGCCGTCCTATTTCGTACGGTCGGATCACTAACTTCCGCTTTCGCGACTGCGCGACTTGTTGGTCTTGCAGTAAAGCCAGCTTTTGCGTTTGCACGTCCAGCGCGATTTCCATCCGCGCTAAGCTGACCTTTGTAAACGCCTCCGTTACTTTTTGGGAGGCACCCGCCCCAGGTAAACTACCCACCAGATCCTGTCCCTGATACCGGTTTCACGGTATCTGGTTAGAATTGACGTAACATAAGGGTGGTATCTCACTGGTGCCCGAAGGCTCCCACCTATGCTGAACATATGAGACATCAACCCAAGATCAAGTTGTAGTAAAGCTTCACGGGGTCTTTTCGTCTTGCCGCGGGTAGTGAGCATCTTCACTCACATTGCAATTTCGCCGAGTACATCGTTGAGAGAGTTTTCAACTCGTTATGCCATTCGTGCAGGACGGAACTTACCCGTCAAGGAATTTCGCTACCTTAGGACGATTATAGTTATCGCCGGCGTTCATCCGCGCTTCAGTTAGAAGCTTCGTTCCCGAAGGAACTAACCCCCTTCCTTAACGTTCGGACACTGGCCAGGCATCAGCCCCTATACATCACCTTACGGTTTAGCAGGGACCTGTGTTTTTGATAAACAGTCGGTTGAAATCTTTCGCTGCGGGTCTCTTCCTCCCGGAAGAAACCAGTCCTTATTCCGAAGTTACGGACGCTGTTTTGCCTAGTTCCTAAACGATGTTTCTCTCGTACGCCTTAGTGCATTTCGCACCCATCCACCTGTGTCGGTTTGCGGTACGGGTCCCTATCACATTAACCCTAGCAGCTTTTCTTGGCTCTCTGTCCTTTCCCCTCACCTGAGTTTTACCTCAGGCTTGCGATTACTCACGGGTTTGAGGTCGAACCTCAGTCTGGCGGATTTGCCTACCAGACACCAACAAGCACCCAACGCTATAGCCATAGAGCGCGGGAAATTTCAGAAAGCGTCCCTGCTTCAGTGTGATAGTGAGTGCTGGAATATTAACCAGCTGTGCATCGACTACGCCTTTCGGCCTTGCCTTAGCTCCCGACTAACCCTGGGGCGATTCTCGTTGCCCAGGAAACCTTGGATTTACGGCGGACAGGATTCTCACCTGTCTTTTTGCTACTCATGCCAACATTCTCTCTTCGCATCGCTCCACCATGGGTCGCCCCACAACTTCAACGCAATACGAATGCTCCCCTACCGCATCCCTAACTAACGTTAGGAACACCCTCAGCTTCGGTATGTCATTTAGCCCCGGTACATTTTCCGCGCAAAGAAGCTTGACCAGTGAGCTATTACGCTATCTTTAAAGGATGGCTGCTTCTAAGCCAACCTCCTGGTTGTAAAAGCCTCTTCACCACGTTTTACACTTAATGACAATTTAGGGACCTTAGCTTGAGATCTGGGCTGTTGCCCTTTCGACTGATGGAGCTTAGCCCCCATAGTCTGACTGCCGGGAACACTCATTGGTATTCGGAGTTTGATTAAGCTCGCTAGCCGAAGCCGCAAAGCTCGTTCAGTGCTCTACCCCCAATAAGTTATTAACCGACGCTAGCCCAAAAGCTATCTCGGGGAGAACCAGCTATTACCGAGTTCGATTGGAATTTCTCCGCTATCCACATGTCATCCCAGACTTTTGCACAGGTCGAGGGTTCGGGCCTCCACGAGTTTTTACGCTCGCTTCACCCTGCACATGGATAGGTCACCCGGTTTCGGGTCGTGTGCGCGCCACTCTCTCACTTTAAACTCGACCCTACTACAGAACTCTGCAGTGGTGGACCGAGTATAAAATGAGATCACGCGGGTTAACGCTCGCTTTCACTACGCCTTCGTCCCGGAGGACTTAAGCAAGCGACGCACATCACACTCGTTGGCTCATTCTTCAATAGGAACGCAGTCACCCAGACGAATCCAGGCTCCTACTCCTTGTAAGCATACGGTTTCAGATACTATTTCATCCCCCTTCCGGGGTGCTTTTCAGCTTTCCCTCACGGTACTAGTTCACTATCGATCAGAACATGTATTTAGTCTTGCCAAATAGTCTCGGCTGGTTCCTACAGGGTTTCTCGAGCCCCGTAGTACTCAAGGTTCTCCAATATGATAATACGTAAAATTTTGTGTACAGGACTTTCACCTTCTTTGGTTCTGTGTTCCAACAGATTCTCCTATCATACGCATTGACCACCTATCTTTGGAAGAAGATAGACATGGAGCCTTACAACACCTTCTCTCACAACGACTTCCATCTTTCGTCACCGCTCACACAAGAGACACAAGTGCCTTTCATGCTTGCCATAACTTCATGAGAGAGGTTTGGACTGTTCCCCGTTCGCTCGCCGCTACTTAGGGAATGGATTCACTTTTCGTTCCCACCCAACGTGCTTTGTGGGTGAAAACGTAAAGTGAATAATACTTTTTCTTTTCCTCTGGGTACTGAGATGTTTCACTTCCCCAGGTTACCTCCTTGCACCTATGTATTCAGTACAAGGTCATGCGGCATTCCCCGCATGGGGTTTCCCCATTCGGACATCTTCGGATCAAAGGTCGCTTGCCACCTCCCCGAAGCTTATCGCAGGCTACTACGTCCTTCATCGGCATGTTCTGTCGAGCCATCCTCCGTATGCTCTTATTGATGCTCTACAACCGCTCCTACATTCGATATTTCATCAAGAATGCGAGCGGTTATTGATTTTCTTTTTCACTACCCTTATTTAGTTGTAAAGATCTTCTGGTGTTCCGTTACATCCTTCCTTCGAACCAGAGTTCAGTCGTAAGACTCTGCTCTGGCACCAAGGTCACAAAAAACCGCCTCAGCGGTTTCCTAATCATTTGGTTCAAAAACCAAATTGTACGAGTAGGATCGCGCTAACATCGTGTTGTATTGAATTGGTGTATCATGCGGGTAAATCTGTCGTGCTCTTCCTCCCCTCCATCCCTCAAGACTGTTTCCAGTTGCGATCCTTGGGACAAAAGAAGAAGAACAATAATCCAAATGACTCCGGCAGTTTAGTTGAAGGCGTAAAACATGTCAAGAGATGTTCTTTGTAGAGACATCCACAGGACTGTGTATAACAAAAAGAAGCAAATTTCCTTATGTTTCGTATCAAAATCATACAAGTCGGAAAGATGAAAAAAGGACCTTTAAAAGAGATCGGAGATGAGTTGATAAAAAGACTCGGTCTGTTTGCAAAAATACAGGTGATTGTCGTCAAAGAATTGAACGAGGACATTGTCAAACAAGACGGCTTTACCCTTATGTTAAGTGAAGATGGCAAGACGATGGACTCGATCGCATTTGCGAACGCTCTCCCACGCTGGAGCGAGCAGGGTCAAAAAGAACTTACCTTCATTATCGCCGGACCGTTTGGATTCGATCGTGCTCTTCTCGCACACATCGATCAGTCGCTCTCCCTCTCCCCCATGACCTTCCCGCACGAAATGGCCTACGTGATTTTACTGGAACAACTCTACCGCGCTGGAACGATTCTTGCGGGGAAGACGTATCACTATTAAAAAACCGGTGTGGAATTACCGGTCGTTGGCCAGAAGCCGTTTAAGTTCCTCAGCCGACTGAAAGACTCCCCACAAATAGCCATCGTCTCGATGTGATAACACGCCGAGTGTATCGGGCCACATCGCTCGGAGGTGTCTAACCCTAGATGTGCGCGAGAGCAGTTCGTAATGCCAACGAGCACTGTCATCGATGAAGGTGAGTCTGTGACGCAGATCAAGGTGTTCGACCACCACATCGGCCTTTGAGCCGGAAAGGGGGACGAAATGACGATCCTCAGAAGCGAAGAACGGTTGAAGTGATTCGAGTGAGCCAAACTTCCACCTTTGATAGTCTGGATCCCCTGCCGTCACGAGGACCTGACGAGAACCTCGTTCATGTTGTTGCTTGATAACTTCGAGAACACCGGGATACAGGCAGTCAGGCATACGTCGACGAAGATCTGCTTGCAGTTCGGCTTCCAAAGCCCCCCATAGAGATCGATCGATCCCCAATAGTTCGAAGAAGATCGAGAACGTGAAGGTCTGATCATTGGCCCGAACAAACATCTCATCAACGAACTGACGTTCCCGAGCGATTTCCTTGGCGAGCTGATCCAGTAACGGACCGTACAGACCCTGCTCCGTGTTGAGGATGGTGTGATCGAAGTCCCATAGAATGATGTCTTGTTGTCTCATATCACCTCCTACCAACCACTTTATTCCAAACAACGAAAACGACAAGAAAATAGGTTCAATATTCTGAAGTGAGCTATATATCAACGTATTTTCAAGAGATTTCAATACCCATTATTGTCATAGATCTACCGACACAAATATAAAACACCCCTCACGGGGTGTTTTTCTTATTCAAGTTCGTCGAACGATCGAATGACGCGCCAGGCTTCGTTGTCTAGTTTATGATCGTCTTTTGATTTGCGTTGTCCATCGCGACGCATGCGAATCAGCTCAATCGGAAGTCTTGCTTGATATGCTCCCATAAGCTGATCAAGATCGTCATCAATAAAAACAACGGGAAGAGAAGATTCTTGTGCAAGATCTTTCAATTGCTTCGCTTTTGGAAGCTCAGTGGAAGCGGTTCGAATCTTAGAAATTGACGAGTGAATTCCTGAAGCCCTGATACGTTCTATTTGATGTTCTCTATCACCAAATGTCAGAATGCTTTTTTCCGCATCGACAAACCTCGAGAAAAAAGATGGAACATCAGAAAAAATCAAACTCGCATGATGCTCTGAAACATGTTCGCGCGCACGTTGCGCTAACTCCTGCACCAATGCTTCATGTAGTCCAAGACCTTTTGCGTGTTGAGCGACTGTATACCCAACCGGAAACAACCTTTCCCCAGCCTCACGGATCATCTGTTCGTTCTGACCAATTCCTAAAAACTGAGTCACGATCCATTCCCAATACACATCCGTATTAATCAATGTGCCATCAAAATCGAGAACAAAATGCTTGCTCATAAAAGGGTTTGAATATCGGTATAGTCATCCTCGAGTGACTGACCTGGTTCAAATTCAAATGGACGGTTCGCAATCTCCTCGATGGTTTCGAGAAGGACCGGGTATTTCTCGTCCATAAAGTGCCCTCCATTCTGGGGGGCGATCAATCGAGCCTTCAACTGAACCGCAAGTTTCTCTCCGTGGTCAAATGGCACCATCTGATCATCTTGGGCGTGCACCACAACAAATTCTCTTGCCTTCCACATTAAGACATCTGCATCCAAATCCACGATAAACAATCGACGAAGTTCAGGACGTGAAACATTAAAAGGAGCCCCAACTAAAATAACCGCACGAGGCGTCTCGGTCATTTCAATCGCTTCCAAATATTGAAGAATGATAAACGCCCCAAGTGAGTGTCCCAAGAGAATGTCATCATTTTTTAGATACCCCACCTGATCTTTCATTTTTTCAATAATCTCTGGGAGATTAATCTCCTCCTTTGTTGAAAGAGGAAGTTCTGGAACTACCACCTGAAATCCTTTGTTTCGCAATTCTGAAGCAAGCCAAGGATGAAAGTTTGAAGTTGGATTGGCATTAAAGCCATGAACAAGAATGATACGCATAGTGTACCGAGCGTAGCCGAATTATCGCACAATGTCGAGCAGAACCGTTGCTAAACTAAATGATTATTGCTATCCTCCCCCGTATCAGAATTGTTCTTAAATTTGATGAGATTGACTTGAATGGGCTGTCATATCTGAAAATGTACATAAACGTACACTGAAGAAATGACTGGGCGCCCATGAAAGGCAAGATTACAAATTTAAGGACAATTCTGGGCGAGTGGTGAAATTGGTATACACGCTAGCCTTAGGAGCTAGTGTCGCAAGACATGAGAGTTCGAGTCTCTCCTCGCCCACCAAAAAACATCCGAGTAATCTCGGATGTTTTTTATCTATGTATAGAATTTCTCAAGAGGTCTCGGAGGCCCCATATTTCTCTATAAGTTCGTCACGCGTCATCCATGAATTCTGAACTCGACGGGTTTCTCCACCAAAATGCACCATGTCCTCAGGAGGGAGCGGATCCGGATCTACATGAAATCCCATACGCTCTGCAACGCGCGGATGCTCTCCAACAATCCAAGACGTTCCAGCAATTTTCTGCACATCTTTATAGGCTGGATCGTGCTGGATCAGTCGAGCAAGTTCTCTCATCCCCTGACGAAAGTCCACAAGAATTTCTTTAAAATCAAGCGTGAGGGCTGTCGCAACATGAATCCGAAATGTTGTGTTATCAGGCGCATCAAGTAATCCATACAGCATTCCTTCCGGGCTTAATGAAACACCTTTTGCATGTTCAACAATACGCTCACGATCCTCACGTTCCTGTTGACGAAGGTGCTCATGAAAACGCTCTGCTGTTTCTGGATCACGATACATCGCCTCAAACAAGGCACTCAGTTTTTCAGATAGCTCCTCAGAGAATCTCTCATCTTTATGACGCAACATCTCATCCATCTGTTCAAGAATGGGTGCAATATGTTCTTGTCGCTCGCGAAAAAATCTTTTAGCCGAATCCCGTGTTCTTAGCATGAACTCCTCTCGCGCAGATTCAGGATCGTCGGAAGTCATAATCTGATCAAACGCACGTTGAAACCCTTCAGCTATTGCAGGTTTCGTAAACCGTTCAGGCATGGGTCGAATTCGACGTCGTTCATGTTCCATAGTGGATGTATGGTAACAGCCCCACTCCATGTTAAGCAACCTTCCACAAGAGATGGTTCTACAGGAATGAACAGGAATCATTCCTAAATTAAGGAATAAAAATCAGACTCTGTTATTGAGTCCTTCTCTTCAATGAACTACTTTCTTGTTGACCATCCCCCAGATTCTTGATGTCATGAGAGTACAAGAGAAGACCCCCTTAGACGTTTCCACTTTGCACAAAGTGTACGTCTTGGGGGTCTTTCTTTTTGCGCGCGTCGCTTTGCAAAGCATCTTTAAAATTAACCCGCACCTATGTTGAAACTATTCGACCGCTATTGGATCGCCCTCGTTATGATTCTCACGATTGCTGCGTTGCCCATGCGCACCCAAGCAAGCGCACCCGCGATCGTTTTCTCAGAAGTTGCTTGGGCCGGATCTTCGGTCTCAAGTTCAGACGAATGGATCGAACTCACAAACATCAGCGACGAAACGCTCGACCTCACGGGGTGGAGCATTACCGGAGGAGGAAGTTCAGAATCCACTCTGGTTTTCCCCGAAGAAAGTTTCGTCGCCCCTCATTCAACGCTCCTAATCACCAACTATGCATACGCACACGAAAATACCGCGCTCGGAGTCGAACCCAACTTCGTTACCGCCACCCTGTCACTGCCAAACGGAGGATTCAATCTTGCTCTCTATGACGATGAGAATACCCTCGTCGATGTGGCAGGAACAGATGGAGCCCCTCTCGCTGGACGATCTGGCGGCTCTGCAAATACTGATGACGGACGATACCGAAGCATGGTCCGAGTGGACCGACTAACAGACGGCTCGCTTCAGGAGTCGTGGACGGACGCGGATTCATCACAAGGATTTCTCGATGGCGTTGAGGACCTAGGAACGCCAGGCACGGTCGCCTTTGCAACCGTAGAAGCAGAAACGCTCGAAGAAACCGTCGATGAGGAGTCTGTTGAGGAACCTGTCGTCGAGGAAACTCTCGAAGAAGTCATGGAAGAGGGACCAGAGGATTCCTTAACCACGTCGATGCTGATAAGCGAATTCGTTGTCGACCCCAATGAGGAAGAAGCAGAATGGATCGAACTTGTAAACCTGAGCGACGTCTTAGTCGATCTTACCGGTTGGACGATTGAAGACGCTGTTGGCAAGCAGACGGTCTTGGAGGGAACCGTCGCTCCTAGCGAGTACGTCGTTATCACCGCCCCGCTTGGAAAACTCAACAACGATACGGACTCGATCACACTCAAAGACTCGACAGGAACAGCCGTCGACGTAGTCGAATACGGAACAGAAGAACTTGCCACACCCAAAGATGGCTCCGCGCTCGCTCGCAATGAGTCAGGACTATTTGAACTAACCTACGAGCTAACACCGGGAAGCATGAACGTCATCAACCCGGAGAAACCAGAGGTCATCGAAGAGGTTGAGGTTGTAACCGAAGAAGTGGCTGAGGTGGTCGAGGAGATTGTCGAGGATGTCGTAGAAGAGGTCGTTGACGAGGTGCAGACGGAAACGACCTTCACGACAGAGCCAACCATCGCCAACATCGTTATCTCCGAGTTCGTCGTCGACCCTATAGGAGAGGGAGTCGAATGGATCGAACTCTACAACGCTGGAAACACACAAGTAACACTCGAAGGCTGGTCCATAGAAGACGAGAGTGGCAAAGCAACGGATCCCTCAACTGTAACGATCGAAGCAGACGGTTATGCTCTCATCGAGTCCCCAAAAGGCAGGCTCAACAACGATGGTGATTCGGTGATCCTCAAAGATGCCAGTGGCGCAATCATCGAATCCGTCACCTATGGCAAGGACGCCTACCCAATACCAAAGAACGGAGAGGCACTTGCTCGCCATGGAGAAACGTTCGAAGTCACCGAGCTCCCAACGCCTGGAAGCGCAAATCTTATCTTCGTCGCGTTAGAGGAAATTGAGGAAATCGTCGATACGGCAGAAGAACCTGAATCGACTGTCCTCCCCCCTGCCCACCAAAGCCTTGGCAACGGTGGAAGCGAAGCCGAGGGATCCCAAGTCGAAAAAATCGTCGAGGAAGTCGCCATTGCAAAGACTCTCCGCTTCATAACCCTGTATCCCAATACCATCGGCTCGGACGAAACCGAGGAATACATCGAACTTCAAAACACGGGTGTGGAGACGATCGATCTTCAAGGATGGATAATCGAAGACGGGTCAACGGATCGATACACGTTCAAAGAGTCAACTCTGCTTACGGCCGGAGCAACGGTTAGACTCATGCGACCAGAAACCAAGATCATCCTCAATAACACCGGTGACACACTCGAGTTGATTGCCCCAGATGAGGAGGTCGTGGACAAAGTGACCTATGGAAATTCTGCCAAGGGGGCAACGTACGCATTCGTGAACAACGTCTGGAAGTGGTCGGGGACGGCTACAACTGCTGAATCGACTGCTGTCACGAGCTCAACATCGGCAACGAAAACCTCCAACTCGACTCATGCGACCAATGCGTCCTCAACCGTTTCTTCGCGTGTGGCACAATCCGTAACTGTCGCTCAAGCAAAGGAAAAAGCCGACGGACAGAAAGTTGTGATCAATGGAACAGTGACCGTCGCGCCAGGGATGTTCGGAAACCAAATCTTCTACCTTGAAGATGAAACCGGTGGAATCCAAGTCTACCTCTATAGCAGTAACTTCCCTGAACTTCTGATCGGCGATGTCGTACAAGTCACAGGAGAACTCAGCACGAGCCGAGGGGAACGTCGTGTGAAACTCACGGGAGCAACGGGGGTCGCTCTTCAAAGTGGCACATCCTCACAACACGTCGAAACAATTTCTCTAGGCAACATCGATGCATCATTTGTTGGGAATCTTCTTTCAACAACAGGACAAATTCAATCAAAAAACGCAACGAAATTGACTCTTGAATCATCTGGGGCAACGCTCACGATCTACTTGAAGAATAATCCTGCTATTGACCCAAATCTATTTGAGCGCGGGGACACACTCACGATTACAGGGGTCCTGACAAGCTATGACGGAGAGCTCCGTCTGCGCCCACGTTCCGTTGATGACATGGTCGTGGAAGAAGACACTATCGTCTCAACCGCTACGATAAGTGACACGCCAACAAACGATGCGGGGTCATCTGGAATTATGCTCCTTCTGTCGACAATCGCTGTCCTCGGACTTCTCGCTCTCTGGCGCTATGTTCCACGACGTCGACTCACACCCGTAGCCGTATAACTATGTCTACAATCGCCCTCAGCGCTCGCGAAATCAAATCCGCTGTTGAGCGCAAAGCCTATGCCTACGGAATCTCCGAGTCCGTATCCATTCTTCTCGGAGAATATGTTGTTGAATTAATGAAACATCTCTATGGAAAACAAATCACAGAACAACTGGTACAGAAGTCTCTTAGATAAAATAAACGAGCTTGCCGAACAATTCGGACTTGATGATCCTCAAACAAATCGATTTCGGGATTTCATTGTTGGGATTGCCCGGGATCAGTTTAAGGCCGGAAATCGATCAGGAGCTGGTTGGGCGTTTGAGCAAGCGCGCAAGAAAATGACACAAGAACAAACGGCATAGTGCTATGAACGGCTAAGAATATGGGCCTGGTAAACAGATCGGCCAGGCCTACAGCCCCTATGTTATAATTGGAACACGTTATGCACGAAGAACTCACAAAATCTGATTTTCAAGAAGCGGTGCGAGGCATTCACATTGTTATTGGCGACCTCTCACAAAAAATGGTTGCTGGATTCGAACAGGTCGATCAGAGATTCGAGCAAGTTGACCAACGTTTCGAACAAATCGATCAACGATTTGAACTGGTAGATCAGAGGTTCGAACAAGTAGACCAGCAATTTAATCAAGTTAACCAGAAGTTTGAGCAGGTTGATGAAAAATTCAAAGAAGTAAACAAACAGTTTAAGCAGATAAACAAGCACCTCGAAGAAGTCGACCAACAATTTGTGGGAGTAAACAAAAACTTCAAAGGTATCTACACACAACTCAAAGAAGCAAGTGAAGATCGTCGATCTATTCGAGAAGAACTTGCTGATCTCACTATCATGACAAAAGTTGGATTCGACGACCTGAGCAGAAAAGTCGATGACAACACAAAAACCATCGCGGGTGTCGACATGCGCATCCATCGACTCACCGATGTCGTCTACGACCATCACCTGCGACTTAGACTCCTTGAGAAAACCTAAGCATAAAAACACCTTCCCGATCGGGAAGGTGTTTTTATGTTAGAGAGGAAACAATGCCTCTGGGCCTTCTGTGAGCTCCTTATAAACGACTGGATTCGAAGCAATAAAATTGAGATTTGTATAATCGTACGTACCTGAACCAATGTTCCTCACGATTCCACCTGCTTCCTCTACCAAGAGAGAACCTGGTGCAAAATCGTAATCCTTTCCAAACGGATCAAAACAAATGCGCCCCTCCAATTTCCCCATCGCCACCATCGCAAATTCTGTTCCCGCACAAATCGATTTAAAAAATGAAGATGTCGCTCGAAGGGCGAGATCCTTTTTGAGATTCTCCCCCTGATCGATATGCGTCTCCCATCCCATATAAGACCCCTTCAGCGGGCGATCGCTCACATGGATCGGTTCACCATTTCGATATGCCCCCTGACCACGCACCGCTGAATACATCACATCCCCCACAAAATCATAAATGAAACTCATGTTCACTTGCCCATCTTCAATAAGGGCGAGCATGGTCGTACAAAATGGATTTCCGCGGATAAAATGTGCCGTCCCATCAATAGGATCACACAACCATTTTCGCTTCGCCTCCCGATCTCCTCCTGTTTCCTCTCCCACGAATGGAATGTCCGGATACAGCTTCCCAAGTTCTGCACGTAAATACTCCTCGACCGCAACATCAAGCTCAGTCACAAGATCGTACCCTCTATCGCTCTTACTCGTGAACGCAATCTCCCCATAATAATGTGGAAGAAGCATCTCCCGTACACCACGCACAGCTTTCTCTACAGCCTTTTCATTAATCGTCATATGAGAACAAGTATAGCAATGGATGAGGAAGAGGGTCTAATCCTTGCCATTTTCCCTAAAATCTGTTAAATTTTTGGCCGTATATGGCACAAAATAACGTCATCGTCCGATTTGAGAATGTTACCTTCGGGTACAACTCTGACACCCCAAATTTAAAGGAGGTGAATTTTTCTGTTCGAGAAGATTCCAAACTCACACTCATGGGTCAAAATGGTGCGGGAAAAAGTACCATCTTTAAACTCATCACAGGCGAGTTAAAGCCAGATCGTGGCGAGGTCCATTTCAAGCAAGGCTCCACGATCGCAACGGCGAAGCAAGTCATGGCACGTGAGCATCTCACAGAAACCGTTCGTGAATATTTTGCGCATGCCTTTGAAGAGGCGCCCCGCAATCTCGACAAGCGTATCGCCGATGTTCTTGAAGTGGTAAATCTTTCTGCTCCACTTGATAAACCCGTTGGAGATTTTTCTGGAGGACAGCAAGCTCGACTCTTACTTGCGTACGCACTTATCCAAGAACCGGATATTCTGCTTCTTGATGAGCCAACAAACAACCTTGATCGTGATGGAATTGATCACCTCACGATGTTCCTCATCCTCTATCCAAAAACCGTTCTTGTGATCTCCCATGACGCCGACTTTTTAAACAGCTTTACCGAAGGCGTTCTCCACTTAGACATCTACACAGGAAAAGTCGACAAGTATGACGGTAACTACACAGATGTGGTGGAAGAAATTTCTGCGCGCGTCGAACGAGATCGTGCAAAAAACGCCCAGCTTCTGAAAACCATCCAGGACCGCAAAGACAAGGTAAACTTCTTCGCCCATAAAGGTGGAAAGATGCGTAAACTCGCAAGTAAATTGCGTGATGAAATTGCTGAAGCGGAAGAAAATATGGTGGGTGTCAAACAAGATGACAAAACCATCAATCCATTCACCATTCCTGCTCAACCGTTTAAAGACGTGGTCGTCGCCATCAAAGCCGTCAAAGTCATTCTTGAACACGAACCACATAAAGTCGCGGTTGATCTTCAACTCAGAAAAAGAAACCACCTTCTGATTGAAGGACCAAACGGTATTGGAAAAAGTACGCTCCTACGAGCCCTAGCAGAAGGAAAAGATCCAGATCTTAAGATCGCTGATGAAATAAAAGTCGGGTATTACAAACAAGATTTCTCTGGACTCGACTTCTCGCAGACAGCCTATGAGTCTCTTGAAAGTGTCATGGATGTCCCAGACAACGAGACCCTCCGTCGCACAGCAGCGCAGTTCCTTCTCAAAGGAGATGCACTCGCGACTCCTGTGGGAGCTCTTTCTGAGGGACAAAAAGGACTTCTGTGTTTCGCACGATTTGTTCTTCAAGAACCAGGACTTCTCATCTTCGACGAACCAACCAATCACATCAACTTCCGCCACCTTCCTGTCATCGCACAGGCGTTGAACGACTATGAAGGATGCATGATCGTTGTGAGCCACGCGGAAGATTTCGTAAAACAAATCACCTTCGACCAAACCCTCGACCTCTCAAGATTAGTAAAATAGACCTCCGATAAAAACACGCCCCATACCTGGAGCGTGTTTTTGGTTGGATGTTAAAAGCCGTTCACCAGGTGGCGAACGGCGAGCGTGTTGACTCAGTCGAACTTCATCTCGATCGTCCCGCGGATCGCGTGGACCTCAGCGAAGTCCCAGTGGTGCTGGAGTCCCAGCACCATGTGGTCGTTGAGCGGGTAGCTGATGTGCGGGCCGGTGGTGACGGCCTCGTTGAGCTGCTCGGCGTGAAAGCCGACGCTGACGGGAAGCACGTTGAGGTCCACGTTGTAGGACCCGTAGTAATCCAAACCCCCACCATTCAAGACGTAGACCTCGGTCTCGAAGAAGAAGGTGAGGTCTCCATCGTGGAAGCTGAGCCCGTTCCAGAGCGAGAGGATGGGGGCGGCGTGACCGGAGTCTGGCCAGTCCATGACCAGCCCGACCCTGGGACTCGACCACCACCAGTCGGTGACCTGGAACCCTGGTCCCGCGTAGAAGAAAAAGAGAGGGTCAGATCCCGGCAAGAGGAAGGCGCTCGCGAAGACGCCGAAGTCGATCTTCTCGGTGAGCGGTCCGCTCCCAGTCGCCATGACGATGCCCTGCGGGTTGACCCCCGCAGAGGCTGTGTTCGGGGCGAACATGAGCAGGAACATGATCAAGAACAGACGTGCCATCTCGAGGCTCCGAAGTTAGGTTGCACGACGCACAGGACGACGCCCTGTGACGAAACACCATGCCTGAAATGGCACTTTTCGTCAAGATATTCATCGTCATTCAAGCAAAAAAGTCGTACTATTTTTGCAAATCTGATTAAAGTTGTCATACTTAGGAGACTATTTGAACCAATCGATCTATGCGTAAGAATATTGCTGTTATTGGAGCGGGTATTGCAGGCCTTACCTGCGCGTACGAATTGCAAAAGGCAGGACACACCGTCGTGGTGTACGAAGCGCGCTCGCAGGTGGGTGGGCGTATGGCTTCTCGAGAAAAAGAAGGATTTCTTTTTGATATCGGAGCAGACCATTTGTGCAATTTGTACGATGAAATGAAAAAGTACTGTGTCGAGTTCGGGATCCAGTGGGAGCCGATGCGTTTTCTCAAGTACGGCATCACCGTCAATGGACAAATCATTCCTCCAAATAATGTCCTAAGTCCCCTCTCAAAGTTTCGACTTGCTCTTCAATACTTCTTGATTCGAAATGTTGGCGATTTTTTCAATCTCACTGAACTCGCCGTTCATGACCACGGTGATGCGTACACCTTCATGCGTCGACGCACAGGAAAACAGGTGGCGGATTATTTTGTCGATGCGTTTACCGCCGTCTATCAGTTTCATCGAGCTGACGAAATCTCCACCGGAGCACTCCTTGGAATCATGAAGTCGATTTCACATAACAAAAATGGATGGGATCTCCATCGCACACAGGGTGGAATGCAAGCACTCCCAAATGCATTTGCAAAGAATCTAGATGTTCGATTGAACCATGAAGTCCAGTCCGTTGAAGCAGGGACTCAGGTGGTAGTCGACGGGGACTCCTACGATTACGCTGTCATCGCCACCCAAGCCACACATACAAAGTGGTTCTACAAACACCCTACAGAGAAACAAAAAGCGATTCTCGACTCAGCTCGCTACGCCTCAACGATTAGCGTCGCGTTCCGAGTTGATCGTGAAAAATTGAAAGACACATCCATTATCTGGGTGCCTTATGTCGAGAGTCAAAAAATTTCTGGATACGTCAATGAAGCCATGAAAGGTGAGGAGATGATTCATGATGGGAAGTCTCTCGTTTGTGTCTGGTTGCACGAGGAATTCGCAAAGACCCTTCTGGAACTCGACGATGATCAGGTATTCGAAGCCGTAAAGAAAGAGTTCGTTCGCATCTGCCCGTGGTTCTCACAAGAGAAAGAGATCGAAAACTTCGATCTTGAGCGATGGATCGAAGCGATGCCAAAGTTCTACCCAGGCTCGTTAAAAAAAGTAAAAGCATTTATCGAGAGTGAAGGTCAGGGAGAACAGAACGTCTTCCTCTGTGGAGACTATCTCAACAGTCCATGGACCGAAGGATCGCTCAGGTGCGGTCAACGCGTTGCAAAGCAAGTGATTCAAAAAGTGTCCTCATCATGAGGACACTTTTCTTTAGAGTTCTGCGATCGTTTCTTCATCACTTTTTGAAGTGACTTGATCATAGAATCGGTCGCCGGTGAGATCCATATACAACTGCATGCCCGTCGAAACCGTTCCATACATTCCTGCCCACCCACTGGAAGCGTTACACCACCAGAAGTTTTCAAACGGTGTTTTTGCTTTTAAGCGGTTCAAACTCACCTGCTCTGGAGTCATCGTCGAACCATAGGCATTCCCGTGCGGAGTGAGGATGAAGTCTTCATTTGTGGTCGATGTTCCAACCGTTTTCACCATGATGTGCTTGCGAAGATTCGGAATGTACTTCTCCTCCACAAGATCGATCATACGCTCGGCAATTTTCTGTTTGAGCTTTGCATACTCAGCGTAACTCTTGTCTTGTGCATCTTTAAACGGCTGATACTCCGTGTAGGCAGCGATCTCGAGAATCTGATTCTCAGGACTTGGCGTCGTTCCGGGTTCTGACGTGTGAAGGGTTGGAGTCGACATAAAGATCCATGGACTCTCGAAGTTCACCTCCCCCATCTCGTGCCACATCTTGTTCATGTCCCATTGTTCCAGGTGCCAAATGTTACTTGATCCAAATCCATAGTCCCGAAGATTGATATCTTTGAGACCAAGATATACCACGACCCCCGCAGGAGAATACGTATAATCCAATTTCTTCTGTTCCTCTTCGGGAAACTTCTCAAGCCCAATCACACCCGCCATCTTCTTCGGATCTCCATTACAGATGTAATTCTTTGCGGTAAACGTTTTTCCATTCTTCGTGCTCACCCCCACAACCTTTCCGTTCTCGGTCTTGATCTGATCCACTTCAGTCTCGTAATAGATGTGACACCCATCATGCTCGGTTATAAAGTCTGCAAGACGCTCAATGTAATACTTAAAATGTTTTGTCGGATAGTACGCTCCGGTGTTATACCCTCCAAACAAAGCGACATACATAAATAGCGACAGACGTTCTGGTGGCTCCATAAAGTCTCCGGCGTTCGCACACAAAACGGCTTGCGCTTCTTTTGACAGACCACATTCGTCAAACAGATTCTGCAGTGTAGCTTTTCGATACTTGATGATGGTCATCACTTTGTACGCCTTCACATAATCTTTCCACGTCAGTTTTCGATCCGGAAGAAATCGAAACTCTTCTCGAATCTTTTTGAGCACTCCCACAAACTGCTCCATGGGACCCTTCTGATCTGGATAGGCTTCAACAACGTTCTCGACAAGCTTGTCCCATCCGTATGGAATCCGAACCTTCTTTCCGTCAGGCAATGCCATCACGTCATAACCTGATTTATCAAAAAGCTCGAACGTAATATCTTTTTCGAGACCAACACGCTTCAAAAATTCGTAAATCTTTCCGCCAGGCGCACACCCCCAAATGTAATGCACCTGCGCACAGAAATAAAAATCTCCTGTACGAAATGACTGACAATACCCACCAGGAATATCGTGTGCTTCGAGCATACAGACCTTGTATCCCGCGTTTGCCAACAGCGCCCCGACGGTCAACGCAGAAGATCCTGTCCCAATAATGATGTAATCATACTCATGCCCCTGCGCATATCGAGCATCCTGTTCTGCGTGACGCTCAGGAGTTAAAGCGGTTGTACTAGATTTCTTTGCCATAATGATACTTAAGAATCGATAACTGCCATATTACATGACTTCTTTTAACGATGATATCCTCGACGAATGAACCTCTTGCCACGAACCAATCTCAGTGCTAAACTTTTCCGCGTTGAGATATTGCGGGAATAGCTCAGTGGTAGAGCGTCTCCTTGCCAAGGAGAAGGCCGCGGGTTCGATCCCCGTTTCCCGCTCCAATATAAAACTCCAGTGAAAACTGGAGTTTTATATTGGAATGAGACATGGGTCTGCAAAGATCCCGTGCCGGGTTCGATGCTGGAAGCGAGAGAGCGGAATGAAAATACTCGAATAAACATGAAACCGTCTTCAGTCGTTTCGATGTTTAGAGAGTGTTTTCATTCCCGAACGAGCGACAGCAATATGGCCGGAGGCCATATCCCCGTTTCCCGCTCCATAGAAAAAGTCCCAGTCTTACTGGGGCTTTTTCTATTGATGGACAATTGGATCGAACCCGCGGCTCCTCGGGGTTCGATGCGTGAGTGAGAGAGGTAATAAGTGGAAAGTCACCTTTTGTTCAAACTTTCTACTTATTGCCGAACGAACGAACACAATATGGCCGGAGGCCATATCCCCGTTTCCCGCTCCAACAAAACACCCCAGAAAAACTGGGGTGTTTTGTTTCTCGCTGTTATACTGAATAAACTATGGCACGCAAGACTATCACCAATAAGGAAATCATCGATATCTTTCGGGAGATTGCGTTGTTTTTGCGTGCGGAGGACGTCGCGTTTAAGCCACAGGCGTATGAAGTGGCTATTGAGGGAATTTCTGCCCTGCAGGAAGAACTGGTAGAGCTCTACAAAACGTACGGGGTTGATGGTATTCGTGAAATCCCTGGAGTGGGAAAAGACCTCACACAAAAAATTGAAGAACTCATCACAACCGGCAAGCTCGCCTACTATACGCAACTGAAAAAGAAGTACCCATTCGACATGCTTGGTCTCTCAATGGTTCAAGACGTTGGTCCAAAAACAGCCATGAAGCTTTATCGAAAGCTCAAGATTAAAAACCTTCGCGACTTAGAGCGCGCCGTCAAATCCGATACCATTGCAGGGCTCCCAGGTATGGGAAAGAAAAGCCAGGATAAAATCCTGCGAGGTATTCAATATCTTAAAAGCGATGCGGGCAGACGCATCATCCATGATGTCCTCCCTTTTGCTCGAACGATCGTCGAAAAACTCAAAAACGTCCCTGGAGTCACACACGTCGATATCGCTGGATCACTTCGACGTCGCAAGGAAACCATTGGAGACATCGATCTCCTCGCAACAACTTCGAAACCTAAAGAACTCATCGTCGCATTTACAGCACTCAAGGAAGTTCATGAAGTACTTGAAGAAGGTTCTTCCAAAATAATGGTGCGTTACGTAAACGGTCTCCAAGGCGATCTTCTGATCTTGAAACCAGATGCATACGGAGCCGCTCTCGTACACTTTACGGGATCCCGCGAACACAATATTTTGCTCCGTGAACGAGCAAAGAGAAAGAAGCTCAAACTCTCTGAACATGGACTCTTTAAAGGAAAAGAACGCCTTACCAGCAAAACGGAAAAGCAGATCTACACGCATCTTGGCCTTCAGTTCATCCCCCCTGAACTACGTGTTGGAGCGGATGAACTCGATCTTGCCGAGGCAAAGAAGATCCCTGAACTCATCCCATACAACTCTCTTAAAGGTGACCTTCAGACTCAAACAACATGGTCTGATGGTATTGGGACAATTGAAGAAATGGCACGTACGGCAAAAGCTTACGGTCTTTCCTACATGGCAGTCACCGATCACACACAAAGTCTCACCATCGCCCATGGACTAGATGAACATCAGGTAAAGAAACAAGGAAAAGAGGTCGATAGACTCAACAAGAAGCTCAAAGGCTTCACGATTCTCAAATCCACAGAGTGTGAAATACGAAAAAATGGAACACTCGATCTCACGGATGCCGTCCTCAAAAATCTTGACCTTGTTTCTGTTGCTATTCACTCTCACAGAAGCATGCATAAAGAAGCGATGACCGAACGCGTCATTCGTGCCTTCCGACATCCCCTCGTCAACAACTTCTTTCACCCAACCGGACGTGTCGTTGGTCGTCGAGAAGGGTATGACCTCGATATGGGGCGAGTCATTCGAGCAGCACGAGAATTCCACGTGGCTCTGGAGATAAACGGATCTGCACGCCTTGATTTGCATGAACGCTACATCCGCCAAGCGATCGAAGAACGCGTTATGCTGACCATCAGCTCGGATGCGCATGACCTCAACCAATTCGAGAACCTTGAACATGGCATCGCCCAAGCACGTAAAGGATGGGCAAGAAAAGCAGATATTCTCAACACCAAGCCCCTAAAGGCTTTTCTAAAAGCCCTCCAGAAAAAATAAGATATCTTGGCGAAACAGTGATTCTTTGCTAATCTTTCCGCGCGTGGGCTGGTGGCGGAATGGTATACGCAGGGGACTTAAAATCCCCGGGGAGAAATCCCATGAGGGTTCGACTCCCTCTCGGCCCACCACAAAAATACTCTTGACTTCAAGAGTATTTTTGATTTGCTCCACCTCCCTTCAACAGGCATAATAAGGACACTATGATCGAACGTGAAGAAATGAACATCCCGGAACGGATTGTTACGGCAGAGGCTCCTGGCGAGGAACGAGACTTTGAAGTTGGTTTGCGTCCACAATCGTTAAAAGACTTTGTTGGACAAGACGATATCAAAGAAAACCTCTCGATTTTCATCGAAGCCTCAAAAAAACGGGACGAACCCATTGAGCACGTGCTTCTCTATGGAAACCCAGGACTCGGGAAAACCACACTCGCCCACATTATTGCCAATGAAATGGGTTCACAGATTCGCGTAACCTCAGGCCCTGCGCTTGAACGCGTCGGAGACCTCGCTGCGATTCTTTCAAATCTCGGACGTGGCGATATTCTCTTCATCGACGAGATTCATCGCATGAACAAAACGATCGAGGAGGTTCTCTACCCAGCGATGGAGGACTATGCGCTCGACATCATCGTGGGAAAAGGACCAACCGCTCGCACTCTACGTCTGAGTCTTGAGCGATTTACCATCATCGGAGCCACGACTCGACTCTCTCTTCTGTCTTCACCGCTCCGAGATCGATTTGGCGTCACACACCACCTTAATTTTTACGAGGAAGAGCATATTGGTTCTATTGTGGCCCGAAGTGCTTCCTTGCTGGAAACCCCCATTGATCAAGAAGCAATCAATATCCTGGCAGGACGATCCAGACGCACCCCTCGTATCGCCAACCGCCTTCTCAGACGTGTTCGAGACTATGCAGACGTACGAGCTGACGGACATATTACGCAACCGATCTGTCAGAAGGCTCTTGAGAAACTCACGGTCGATCACATGGGCCTCGACAACACGGATCGACGCATCCTCAAAACCGTTATTGAAAAGTTTGGAGGCGGTCCCGTTGGTCTTTCTACGATCGCGGCCGCTACGCAAGAAGAAATCCAGACCATCGAAGAAGTCCACGAACCATTTCTCATCCAAATTGGATTTCTTACCCGCACCCCGCGCGGACGAGTCGTCACCGAGCACGGGTACAAACATCTCAATCTCCCCTGCCTTCCAACACAGAGGGATACCCCCAACCCCATCACAAACTAAAGCCCCACACGGGGCTTTTGTGATAAACTGGTTGCAGTATGTTTGACTTACCAAATATCAGTGTCCCTGTTGGAGCCTTTCTCATCGTGTACGGAGCGTACATGATGTTCTACGTTCTCTACAGCCTCTTCAATGTCTACCATCTTCTCCGTTACGGAGTTTACGGATTTGGTCTTTACCTTCTTGTTACCATCTTCACGGGCGGAACCATTATCCTTGTTGCGGGTTCAACCTTCCTCCTGATGGGATACGACTGGGCGCACCCTATTTCCCTCGACAATACCGTCGAATACTACAATGAAGACTTGTTTCCAGCCCTATGACCCCGTAAGTCAATTTATGCATCCGTTTCAAATTTCACATTATGATGCGACTTGACCATCTTCCAAATCAACGACCAGATGAACATGTTGTGCTCTTTTTGCGACGACAATGGTTTGCTCTTCTGGCGATCGTCTTTGCCTTTATCCTTTTGACAGCCGTTCCTCTCCTTATTGGATGGTACTTTTGGCCAACACTTGAGGGACTCCTTGCGCAAAACGTTTTTGGGCCACTTCTTGTGATCCTTGGAAGTATCTACTTTCTATCTATTTGGCTCTTCGCCTTTCTCGAGTTCACAGACTTCTATCTCGACACCTGGATCATCACAAACGAGCGCATCATCAATATTGAACAAGAGGGACTCTTCAATCGAACCGCTTCTGAACTCGATCTCGCAGCCGTTCAAGATACCACCGCTGAGATTCGAGGAATTCTTCAGACCGTCTTTACCTATGGGCAAGTTTACGTTCAAACGGCTGGAGAAAAAGGACGCTTCCACTTCAAAAACATCGACAACCCAGAACGTGTGAAAGAGATTGTCACAAAGCTTGTCGAAGAAGATAAGCGACGTGTAAGTGCATTGGGGGCTGGAGGAAAAGGAAAAGTAAAAAGCGTAATCAAGTAGAAAGAAAAACTCCCGACGTACGTCGGGAGTTTTTTAATTCTGTTTTTGCCATTGGAATGTTTCCCAAGCCCAATCGGCCAACATGTTTGCATTCGTAAATGAGGCGTCACGCGATTCTGCACCGAATAAGACAATTAATAGTTCTGTGTCTTCGTCTCCATACATTGGACGAAGACTTACCACCACATTCCATCCACTTTCAATGAGATATCCTGTCTTTCCCCCTGTGACATAAATGTCATCATAGTCTGGCTTCCAAAGCATCCAATTGGTGTTCGTCATTTTTTTGCTTGTTCCTTGAGAGATCACATCGATATAGCGTGTAGCCGTTGTTGTGAATCGTCTAATCTCATCTCGGTCAAACAGTGTTTGAACAATCCGTGCCATTTCCCGTGCGGTTGAAACGTTTCCCAGTTCAATTCCTGTTGGATCCACATAGTGTGTATGAATAAGGTTCAGATCTTTTGCGTTCTGATTCATTTCAAGAAGAAATTCCGTTCGTGAAAGATCCGTTGTTCGTGAAAGCGCATTCGCCGCGTTATTCGCACTCGCGACAAGCGTAGCAAAAAACAAATCCTCGACACTGAACGTATCACCGTCCTCGACATAAAGTCGAGCGCCCCCAACGTTATCCGCGTTACGCACATCCGCAATCGCCCCCATCGAAACATCATGATCCAGCACCACGTTTGCGGTCATGAGCTTTGTGAGACTCGCAATGGGCCAGACCTTGTTTTCATTCTTCACGGTCAAAATCTTTCCCGTCGAGCGATCCATAACCACATAGGCTTCAGCTTCGATGGATGACTCTATCTCCGAATTGGAAATACGCACAGGAACTCCATCTCCTTCGCCTGGGCCATAACTCGCCAATTCTTCATGCTCCATCCAGCCATACTGTCGAGCCCAATCTTCTAGATCGAGAAGGAACCCAGCCGAAGTTCCTGGCACGGCAAGATGTGTCTGTGAGTCAAATGCCGTTTGAAGGTCCCCACGCGTTTGATAGATCTCCGTAAGCGGATCTGTGATAGCAAAAATCGCCGTAGGTTGAACAACGGCGACTATCACGAGGAAACGAATGAATGTTTTTATTCCCATCTTTTTGTGAGATCAACATCTGTATAAAAGTAATGCAAGATTTCTTCCCAGTCACTTCCGTTATTTGCCATACAAAGCGCCTCTGTTGCTCCGAGCCCAACTCCGTGGCCCCAGAGTGAATATCCTCGCTCAGCATCGCACGGTGCAGGCTTTCCAATAAGCCAAGCAACGGTCCCACCCCATACCTCGCTCCATGAACGTGTACGGCCGTCAGAACGTGAGAAGTAAGGGGTAATCGCGGTCCGTCCTTCATAACTCACCGTCACCCCACGGGTTTGCTCAACGGCTTCTTTAATAAGGGGATGAACCACCTCGTATCCATAGCCAAAGTAAACTTGATCGTCCGCATACGCATTCATGTGAAAGTACCCCTTATGCTTTGAATTGCGCTCCCAGTGATACAGCCCGTACGTTCGTGCAATCGTCAGCAGAGTCTTCTTGAACTCACTATGAGAGTAATTTGAGGTCTCACCAAGTCCGTACAAATATTCCTCAATAGGCAACTCGTTTATCACCCAAACCTCATCTTTATACGGAATATACTGAAGTTCGAGAGTGTCACGAAACTGATTGAACGCGTACGCAGCTCCGCGAGTCTCACGACGATCAAAGTTCTCGATGGTACAAATGGCGTCTTCCTCATCTGGAACGAACCGAAGAAACTTGTAGGTCTCTTCAATTCCTCGTCCACGATTAAAGTAGTATCGCTGATTCTTATAAAACGCTCGCACAACCTCATCCTTCTCCATGACTCCCAGCAGTCCATCCTCACTATCCATCAACTTCCACGTTGTGTCGCAGGAAATTTCTGTCACCCAGTCCGTTTCTTCATCAATCGTCAAAAGACCGATTCGAAGAATTGGCTCGTCAATCACTCTATCTGATTCGATCTGTGATTCCTCTACCGTTACCTCTTCATCGATAATTTCCGGAGAACCTGAAGTCACTTCCACAGGAATATCAATATAAAAATCTGGGACTACCGTATCATTTACGGCCATTTGATACCGAACCGTATGTGTCCCCTTTGACGTTGGAGCTTTAAAAGAAAATGTAAGAAAATCGAGTCCACCCGGCTTCACGGTACCTGTCGTGTTTGAAACAAGTTCCGTAGAAGACACCCAAGAGGAGTGCTCCGTGTCAACGCTCGCAATGGCATAATTCGTTGTAACTACTTCGCGGGAACTCCATGTGACCGTTCCTGTATTCTTGATCCCAACTTTATAGCTGATCACCTCTCCGGCCTTCGCCGTAACAACCTTCTGGGATCGCAGTAAAATCATCGCAGACAAACCATCGCTCTCAGGCGAAGCCTCTCCATCTCCTAACGAACCTTCAACAGAACTCTCTTGCGTATCAGAATCTTTTACAACAATGGAAAGCGTGAACAATCCTCCTGGCACCCACGCCGTATCTTCTGCGGCGAGCTGAAATGTTTCTTTGTACATTCCCTCAGTGTTTGGAGCGTGTAAGGTGAGATAAATTGATCCAACGCCCCCAACAGGGACACTCGATTCCTTCATGATGGAAGCTTGCGTGTAATCGATCCAATTATCCGCCTTGAAATCACTTACACGATACTTTGGATCATAGGTATAAACCGAAATATACGAGGACCCGCTATTTACCCACGTTTTTTCCCCAATATTTTTGAACGTCAGGAGAACCTCTTGGGTCGATCCAGGCTCCATGGTAAAGCCTTGTTTAGGAGCACTTACCTGTAAAGCCTCAAATCCTTTCAAAGAGGCCGCTTCAGTAGACGCTGGCAACAAAAAAATTCCTGAAAAAAACAGGAATATCGAAACCAAAACCAACGAGAACTTCGTGGCTCTTGAGGGATAAGCATGGGACTCGCTCAAGAGGAGTGTATACATATTTTGTACTTGAATAATACCATTTTTTAGACCTCTCGTCAACGAATTTTGTGATACACTGACTCTATTATGACTACGGCGCGCTCAATTGCTTCCAACTTCAGTATCCAACTTATCGGAAAAATCCTTTCCGTTCTTATTGCCCTCGTTTCCGTCGCCATCATGACGCGCGTTTTGGGAACGTACGCTTTTGGTGAGTACACAACGGCCATGACCTTCCTCCAGATGTTCGGTGTAGTTGTCGATTTTGGTCTGACACTCACGTTGATCGTCATGATCTCCAAAGCAGGGGTCGATGAAGAACGCATTGTTGGAAACTTTTTTGGTCTGCGCTTAGTCTCTGGGTTTCTCTTATTCTCACTTGCCCCATTGACCGCCCTTCTTCTTCCCTGGTCTGAAACAGTAAAGATGGCCATCCTTGTTGGTGCCCTTGCGTACTTCCTCATGGGAGGAGCTTCCATGCTCGTCGGGGTATTTCAACGATATGAATCCATGTGGCGCGTTGCGACGGCAGAACTCTTGAATCGTATCGTTCTCCTCGCTCTCGTCGCATTCTTCGCTCTCACCTCTCCAGGGGTTGTCGAGATGGTTGTCGCCATGGTTGTCGCGAATGCCGTCTGGTTGTTCGCCATGATTCGATTCGCAAAACCATTCGTCCGTATCCGTCCCCTCTTTGAATGGTCACAGTGGATGTCCATTCTCACCTACTCATGGCCGATTGCCCTGTCTATTATCTTTAACCTTCTCTATCTAAAAGGTGACATTCTTTTCCTTGCGTATTTCCGCGACCAAAGTGAAGTTGGATTATACGGGGTGGCCTATCGGATTATCGATGTGATGACCGTATTACCCGTCATGTTCATGGGACTTGTTCTGCCTTCCCTCGTACAGATGTGGAGCACAGGAAAAGCCGAGGAGTTTCGTGCACGTGTCAGTCGTATCTTTGATTTATTTATCCTCACCGTCGTTCCAGTTGTCGTGGGAACACAACTTGTCTCAACAGAACTCACGATTATGATCGCCGGACAAGACTTCGCTCCTGCCGGCCCGGTTCTTGCCCTCTTAACACTCGCCCTCGTTGGGGTGTTCTTGGGAGCACTCTACGGACACCTCGTTGTTGCGCTGGATAAACAACGCGGAATGACGTGGGGGTATGTGTTTGTCGCGATCATTGCCATTGCCGGCTACCTCTGGCTCATTCCAGAGTATGGAATGTGGGGGGCTGTTTGGGTCACACTCGTTTCAGAAGGACTGATCGCTCTACTCACCTTCCTTGTCGTCTACAAAACATCAAAAGCTCTCCCAAGTCTCACCGTCCTCTTCAAATCCCTCATTTCGGCACTCATCATGTATCTCGCTCTCTCATCAATGGATGTATCTGTCTTTATCGATATTCTTGTGGGAGGAGTGATCTACACCGTTTCCATTTTTGCCCTTCGAGCCATTACTCTTACGGAGCTCAAAACGCTTCTTCCAAATCGATAATATGCTCGCCGTTCTCCTTATCCTGACTACCGCCTATGCTGTTCTTTGTTGGAGTGATCTTCATAAGGGGTTATGGCTACTCGTAGCCGTTCTTCCGAGTTACCTCTTACGTACAGAGATCTTTCACATTCCAACAACGCTGTTAGAACTACTTGTCCTCACCTTTCTCATCGTCTGGCTGATCAAAAGAAAAACACTCCCTCTCCAGATACAAAAGGATAAGGGAATGTTGATCCCCCTTTTCCTCCTGCTTACAGCCTCTACCATATCTATCGTCACTTCCCCTGAAATCGTTGCAGGGCTTGGAATCTGGAAAGCGTATTTTATCGAACCCATCCTCTTGTTCTTTGTGGTTCGCCATGAAATCACACACGAAAAATTTCAAATCCAAACTCTTTTCAACGCTCTTGGTCTCACCGCCCTTATTCTGTCTCTCGTTGCGGTCGTTCAGGGGTTTACCGGAGCTGGGCTCCCCATTCCTTGGGACTTTGAGCATCGTGCCACCAGTATTTTCGATTATCCAAATGCCCTTGGTCTCTTCTTAGGCCCTGTGGTGATCATCGGCGTCATGACCCTGTGGAATCGTATTCCAACAGAGCGTTTCATGAACCTCTTCTGGTTAACCGTAACACTCCTTTCCTCAATCGCCATTCTCCTCGCCGAGTCTGAAGCAACGGTAGTGGCCGTTATTGCCACACTCATGTGTGCGGGTATTTGGAACTCGACCACACGGAAGAAAACGCTTCTTCTTCTCCTTGTCGGAATAGTCGTCATCGGACTTTCTCCTTGGAGGTCATTCGTCGTCGAAAAACTCACCCTTCAAGACTACTCGGGTCGTGTACGTCTGTCTCAATGGTCTGAAACGATCGATCTACTCCAAGACCGATGGCTCTTTGGCGCAGGACTCGCAGGATATCCAGACGTATTCGCCCCATACCATCAAGCAACACACGTCGAAGTGTTCCAATACCCGCACACGATCCTCTTCAATATCTGGGTCGAACTCGGCCTCTTGGGAGTTCTCGCGTTTATCTTGCTCGCCTGGCAGGTTCTCAACAAATTCTCTCCTCACACATTCTCCATAAACCCATCGACGATCGCCTTTCTTGTTCTTCTTGAAATGACTATCCATGGTCTCGTCGATGTCCCGTATTTTAAAAACGATCTCGCACTCCTCACGTGGATCCTCCTCGCTATTGTCTTCTCCTATGCCAGCGCTAAGCCTTCTCTTTCGAAGAAAAAAGACTGACACGGAACCCGTGAACATGAAGGTTCTCTTGTTCCTCGTTATCGCGATTATGGCGAGTGTTGTTTTGTTACGTTACTTCTCCTGGTCTCACGCGTCACAGCGATCCCTCCTCCCTGAACTTTCAAGTCTTGCGACGCTCGAGGATCTCACCGTCATTCCAGACCTTATCCGCGTTCCATCACAAACGTTTGGAGCAGAACTCTTTACCGCAGGGCTCTTCACGAAACCAACCAGTGAATTTCCAGAGGGGACGATCGCTTTGGTTTACACAAAAAATGATTGGCGCATGGTGGAAATCGATTATCTTCCAAACCAAACCGCAGAAGCCTACCTCGCCACGCACATCTACCCCACACAGGAAATCGTCCTGGACCCAGAACATTCCGCATGGATTCAATCCATCGATGACCGCCCAAGATGCATCGATTACGAAGACGACGTTCCCAATCGTTGCGAGATCTCGAAACACCTCATCGCTGACCTTCCCGACCACCTCCTCATCATCGCCGTAGACGGAGACCACGCCACCGACGGAGAGTTAATCGAAATGGCAAGATCCATCATCTCCCCCGTTGACGCCCCCATAGCTGAATGATACGTTTCTTGAAAAATATCAGTAAAGCTTTCAAAATTGAATGATATTTCAATGCTCGAACGAGCACTGAGGGAACTGTAGGTAAATCCTACATTGACCGAAGAGCGCAGTGAGAAGTTGAAAGATCGTCAATTTTGGATGCTTTACTCATGGAGAGGTGGCAGAGTTGGTCGAATGCGCACGACTCGAAATCGTGTATGCCTGAAAAGGTATCGGAGGTTCGAATCCTCTCCTCTCCGCCAAAATTCGGAATTCAAATTTCCGCCAAAAATATGGTCGGCGCGAAGCGCCGTCTGTTCTGCATTCCCCCCACAAAATCCTGATTCTGCAAGGGTTCGCCACGCTCCGCGTGGCTCAAAAAGTACGGTTCGATCCTTAATTTGAAAGTTCGAACCGACTTTTTTGAATAAATGAAGTTTCTCTTCATTTATTTCCTCGTTTGCCAATTCTATATTGTATTTCAAAAACTTTTCGGTAAGTTCGAACCGATTATTCGCTTTTTGATCAAAAGCCGATAATTTCTCTTTGAGAAGCTGTTTCTCGTTCACAAGTTTGTTTTTCATATCTCGATACTCGTCTAGCGAAAGTGCGTTTTCAAGATATGCGTTCATCAGCTTCTCAATCTTGGAATCCAAAAGAGAAATATCGGCTTTTGTAGAATCCACAAAAAGCGTACTCGATTGGATTTCGGATGATTGGTCTTTTTTATTTTCTTCAATCATCCAAGAAAGCCAATCGAGTGGCAAAGAAACTTTTTTGATTTTCTTTTGAATTTCGGAAGTGATGATTTCCTCACGAGTATATTTTTGCGAACAAGGATTTTTCCGTTTGGTACAGCGGAGATAGTTATGACCTTTTTGCGTTTCGGTGGTAATGAAACAGCCACATTCTCCGCAACGGAAAAATCCTCTATACAAAAATGGTTTTAGTCCTTTGGAATGTGGCTTGCTCTTTCTCATCATCACTTCCTGAACGGAATCAAAAAGTTTCTTTGTAATAATCGGTTCGTGCTTGCCCTCGTGTATTTCGCCGTTATACAACATTAGCCCCGTGTATATCGGATTTTTCAAAAGTTTTTGATAATTCGACACCGCAAGCTCCTTTCCGCTTTTTCGCTTCAATCCAAGTTCGTTAAACTTGTCGCGGAGTTGTCGCAAAGTGAAATTTCCAGTTGAATATGCCTCAAATGTCTTTTTGATAAGTGGGGCAATATTCACATCAACAACAATTTTGCCACCCTCGTTTATATATCCCAGCGGAGACATTTGAGGCCATATTCCGTCTTTCACTTTGTTTCGCTTACCTCGTTTGATATTCTCACTAAGGTTATCTACATAATATTTGGATTGCGAAAAAGCGATTGAAAGCATGAATTTGCCTTGTGGAGTTGTATCACACCAGAAAGTTGGAAATTTTAGCTCGGCAATTTTTCCCGTATCGAGCAAATAGATAATTTTTCCACCATCAACGGAATTTCTCGCCAACCTATCGGGGTGCCACGCTAAAATTCCATTTGCTTCGTTTTGCTCGATACGGAGAAGCATTTCGTTAAATACTGGCCGACCCGGAACTTTGGCGGTTTGTTTTTCCACGAATATATCCACAACCTCAATCTGTTCTTTAACCGCCAATTCCTTTAATTCGGCCAGTTGGTCGGAAATGCTTCTCACTTGCCGATCTTCTGTGTCGGTTGATTTCCTTGTGTATATAAAAAACTTTCTGGTGTGATTATTCATAGAATTGTATTGGCAAACGAGGAGCCACGCGGAGCGTGGCGAACCCTTGCAGAATCAGGATTTTGTGGGGGGAATGCAGAACAGACGGCGCTTCGCGCCGACCATATTTTTGGCGGAAATTTGAATTCCGAATTTTGGCGGTGTTTGTTGGACAA